>ERZ1026862.873-NODE-873-length-19594-cov-64.116127_pt1 | contig 19594 bp, 18 predicted proteins | sample MGYA00380161_ERZ1026862 | MGnify/ENA primary metagenome ERZ1026862 (study PRJEB33269, sample SAMEA4719797) | human gut metagenome | biome: human-associated habitat; feature: organic feature; material: feces | place: Cameroon | collected 2013-10 ... | reverse complement strand
GCTGCTTGATGACAGCAATCTGCTGCCAATCCTTCTCACCGAAATAAGCACGGGTTGGTCGAACGATATAGAAAAGACGGCTCACTACCTGACATACACCATTGAAATGACCCGGACGCTTGGCACCCTCCATCACGGTAGAAACAGGTGGAAACTCGAAGTGGCGTGTATCAGGTGTAGGATACATCTCCTTCACCGATGGTGCAAACACATAGTCAGCACCACAAGCCTCCAAGAGCTTGCAGTCAGCATCGAGGGTACGAGGATAGCGATCCAAGTCACCCTGATCATTAAACTGTGTAGGATTCAGGAACACAGAAACCACAGTCACGCCATTTTCCTTTACACTGCGCTTAACAAGAGAGGCGTGACCCTCATGCAGCGCACCCATAGTTGGCACAAGGCCGATTTCCTTTCCCTCCTTACGACACATGAAGAGTTCGTTCTGGAGGTCAACAATCTTATTGAATACTTTCATCGTCATAATCTGTTTTCGGGTGCAAAATAACAACTTTTTTCTCAAATGAGAAAGAAAAAACCTAAAAATATGCGAATTATTGCCGAAAATAATGAATTTCGGAGAAGAAATGCCCCTAATTTGAAGTTTTTTTTGTACCTTTGCACGTAATTCGTAAGAATAAAATTTAAATTTTATGGCAAAAAAAGTATTATTTATCAATCAGGAGATCGACCCATACGTAGCCGAGTCTCACATGTCAATCATGGGACGCGAACTGCCTCAGAAGATGCAGGAAGCAGGTTTTGAGATCCGCACCTTCATGCCTAAGTGGGGCACCATCAACGAGCGTCGCGGACAATTGCACGAGGTCATTCGCCTGTCTGGTATGAACCTTATCATAGATGATACAGACCATCCGCTGATCATCAAGGTTGCATCTATACCAACAACACGACAGCAGATTTATTTCATCGATAATGACGACTATTTCAAGAGCCGCCAGATGGGTACCGATGAAAACGGAAAGGAATATGCCGACAACGGAGAAAGAGCTATTTTCTTCGCACGTGGCGTATTGGAAACCGTGAAGAAGCTCCGCTGGCAGCCTGACGTAATCGTCTGCCAGGGTTGGGCTAGCGCAGTAGTACCATTCTATGTAAAGACAGCCTACAGCGAAGAGCCTTCATTTGCAGAATCAAAGGTAATTACCGCTCTCTATACCAACGAACTCAGGGGTGAACTGGGTACCAACTTCAAACGTTGCGTTGCCTTCCGCGATGCCAAGTCTGAACTGCTTGACGGCTATCAGGACGACTTCAACTTCATTGAGCTCGGCAAACTCGCCATCGACTACAGCGACGGTGTAGTAGAAGGTGAAGAAGAAGCTAACCAGATTCTGTTTGATTATGCGAAGGAGAAAAATAAGCCTATACTGGCTTATCCGGGAGAAGATATCCAGGAGCCATACGCAGACTTCATCAACAAGGTTTGTCCTGACGCAGAATAAGATTCCGACAACAGAGACACATACATACAAGGATAATGAAAATTTTAAGACTCTTAACAGTATTAGTAATAGCAGCGCTCACTTTCGCTGCATGTGATGACACCACCGAGGGAATCGGTGGTAGCATCACTAACGATATTGACAACATCAACATCTCTAGCGCAGTATTTCCTGTAGCTACAAAGTCTATGGTTTCAGGTGCCGTATTGAGCCGCAACAACAGCGGTCTCATCGGTAAGATGAAAGACCCGGAAACCGGCAACTATGTAAAGGGTGACTATATGACCCAGTTGGGCGTACTGTCTTCTTTCGATGTAGATACACTCGATTACATCAAGCAGGCAAACAACGGTTCTATCGAGGCAGACTCTTGCTACCTCCTGGTTTCATACAATGCCAGCTATGGTGACACCATCGCCCCAATGAAGGTGACAGCCTATGAGATGACCAAGCCGATGGCAGAAGATCAGGAGTATTACTCTGATTATGATGCCTTCAACTTCAAGGAAGGCTGGGTAAGCGAAAACAACCAGCATTGGAGCAGTAATTACAACTTGAGCAATGCATCAGATGTCAAGAACTTCAAGATTTACCTGAATAAGAAGTACACGAAAGATGGTAAGACATACAAGAACTATGGTTCTTACATCATGCAAACATACGCTGAACATCCTGAGTACTTCAAGACCAACTACAAGTTCCTGCACAATGTTTGTCCTGGCTTCTATATCAAGAATGTAGGCGGTACAGGTAACATGGCTAAGATTTGGAATACAGAGCTTATCTTCTACTGGACCCGTCACAAGACTATCAAGGCAAAGGACGGCGTTACAGACAGTACAGCTGTAGGCATCGGATACAACCGTTTCGATGGTACAGAAGAGGTATTGCAGCTCAACAAGATTGAGAACGATACCAAGAACATGGAGCTGTTGGCAAATCAGGAGAACTGTACTTATCTCAAGTCACCGGCAGGTATCTTCACCGAGGTTACCCTCCCTATCGAAGAAATCATGAAGGGACATGAGAAGGATACGCTCAATACAGCTACCATCTCTTTCCCACGACTCAACAATGCAGAAGAAGACAACCCATACAACTTTGCTACACCAAGCACCATCCTGATGGTTCAGAAAGACAGTTTGCAGTCGTTCTTCGAAAAGAGCAAGTTAGCAGATAGCCGTACTTCTTATACCACAAGCTACAGCAGAACAGGTACTTACAAGAATGCCTATACATTCCAGAACATCGCCAACCTGGTTTCTGCCATGTATAAGAACAAGGGCAAGAGTGAAAACTGGAATAAGGTTGTACTGGTTCCTGTAAGCATCATCACGGTTACACAGGGCTATACTACAGTCATCACCAAGATAAATCACGATATGGCGCTCGCTTCTACCCGACTGAAAAGAGGTGTAATAACCACCGACAGCAACGGCAAGGAGACAAGTCCTATACAGATAAAGGTGATTTACAGTAAGTTTAAAGAAAAAGAATAAACATTCATCACGCAAAGTAAAAAGGAACGAAACATGGCAGATAATTTTTTGGAGCGTCATCGCGAAGAATACGAAATACGCAAGGCTGCATGGCTCAAGAAAAAGAAACTATTCATGAAGTCAGGCAAGAAACAGAAGCCCCAGACACAAATGCCACGTCCTGAAGACGAAGCGTTATAAGCACGAAAGTGTTCTAACTCCTATACAAGAGGGTGTATCATTAAACATTTGACTGTTTATGATACACCCTCTTGCTTTTTACCGCATATTCCCTAAAAATGACCGCATAAAACTACACGGACGCCATTTAACACAAAACAAAACTAAACCCATTTGGAAGTTACAGTTTTTTTTTATATCTTTGCAGAGTAAATTTAAATATTGAATAATCAAAAACTGACAAGATAAAAATATTCAAGATATTGGGTAGAAATACCGGTCTATGGGTTTAACTTTTCTAAGAACTTACAATAAAAAAATGTATATGAAATACTTGGTTTATGTTTATAGATAAAGGAGCCTTTGCTCTCTCTTTAAAAAGATTAGTTTTTAAGTTTAACAAAATGCTAAAGTTAGATGTTAGTAATATAAGTTCCCGTAGTGACCGTGAGGCTACTGCGGGAACGCTTTCAATTTATAGTATATAAAAATGAAAAAGGGCAAGACCAGAGATGGTCTTGCCCGAACTATTTTTATAGGATTCTTTCTGTTGAAAGATTTCAACGGAAAGAAACCGACTCTTATTGATTGCCCTTAAAGGATTCTACCAGTGAAGGAGAATTTCACTACAGGATAAATCTTCAAGTCTTTTACGAACTTAGAGAGGTCATCCTCACCAGCATCTTCCAACGCCTTATTGACATCAATCTCTGTATCGTTCTGGTAAACCTTGAGTTTATCCATGAACTGGCAACCCAACTCTAAGCGCATACCGAGACGGTTCTTAGGAACCAGACGGCCGAAACCTAAACCGAGGTATGGACGAACTTTCTTGCAACGGATATCGCCCTGAACATTGTAGTTCTCATCGAACTGCAAGTTGTAACCAGCCAAGTTTGCTGATACAGCCTGACGGAACTGATCCTTCAATTCCTGAGTAGGCAACTTCTGAGAGAAGTCACGAAGTTCATCGCATGAACCGCTAACCTCAGCAATCTTCTCACCACCGATTGACAAACCAGCAGCGATAAAGAACTTGGTGCCACCACCAAAAGGATACAGATTAGCCTTTACATTAAAGGTAGTACGGTCGAATGAACCTTCTGCATGAATGGTTGCCTCATGTGGGTACTGAACATTAGGAACTTGAGGCAAAGAACTGGTATTAACGTCTACATCCAAATCACCAGACAGTTTGAAAGATGGCATGACATTCACACCAGCTTCAAGCTCAAAGAAACTAGTAACTGGAGCTGCCAAACCTACACTAATACCCTCGGTACCTGCACCTACATTAATACCTACATGGTTCAAGAAACCACGCTTGTACTCTTTCTGCGCCATTACACTTCCTACACTAGTAAGCAGAATTACTGCCACCATCATTAATTTTTTCATAATCGTTCTGTTTATTAGTCCTTATATCAAATTATTTTTCATATCGTTCTTAAAAACAAGTGCAAAAGTAAACAAAAGTTATAAGAAAAACGAATAATAGGGGTAAAAATTAAGGCTCTTTAATACTTTTACGTACTAAAGAGCCCAATATCTTAAACCTAAAATTACAGACAAAAGACATACCCGTTGCCAATAAGAACAGATGTCTGTATTTCGTACTTACTAAAGTAAAATACGAGGCTTAATCTACAACCGTAAACTTGGCAAATTTCAGCAAAAGCTGTTTGGTGCCAGAATGAACGAACTCTACTGTAGCCTTCGTATTCTCACCAGTTCCCTCAATCTTCAATACCGTTCCCCGTCCAAAACGCTGATGCTCAATCTTCATTCCCTCTTGCAAACCGCAAGAAGAACTGCCAGCAGATGATGCTGCAGAAGAAGAAACTGATGATGCAGCAGATCCAGTACTGCGAGAAGCAGGATGAGAAGAATGCGTCTCCATGTAACGTTTAGCAGCATTCAGCGCTCTTACAGACTTGAAATTTCCTTCAGAAAGAGAAGGCTTAGGATCTGCCACAAACTGAGATGCTACCGGTTTCGAATTTTGATATCTGCTACTGTATCTAGGCTGACCAGCATCCTCCCAAGGTCTGCGAGGACGTTGCGCTCTCGCCCACTCCGGCTGGTCAGACGAAGAATCAGCTCTAGAGCCAAACAAGCTTCCACCAGCCTCATCCTGACTATCTATCAACTTGCTGTCAATCTCATCAATAAAGCGACTCGGATTATCAAACTCCATCTTGCCATATCTCCAGCGGTTCTTGGCGTTCGTCAGAATACAATGTTTCTCAGCTCGCGTAATGGCTACGTAAAGCAATCTCCGTTCCTCCTCCAGTTCTCTGAGCGAAGCAGCAGAAAGCGGACTCGGGAAGATATTCTCTTCCAATCCTACCACGAAGACCGTAGGAAACTCCAGACCTTTGGCTGCATGAACCGTCATCAGAGATACACGAGGTTCATCCTTATCACCATCGCTGTCAGCATCGGTAAGCAGCGCCACATCCTGCAGATAATCCTGCAGGAAGAGTTCATCGAACCTACCCTCTTCACGGCGTTCATCCACAAAAGCAGACATACCGCTCAAGAATTCCTCCAGGTTTTCCTGACGTGCCAGATCATCGGCATCCTTGCCCGACATGATATCCTGACTGATACCACTCTCCTTGATAATAGCATCACCCAATTCATAGACATCTGTAGTTTGAGCCCGTTCGATAAACGAAGAAATCAGCAATCTGAAGGTTTCCAGCTTGTTCATCGTACCCTTGTTTACCGCCAGTCCATACTGCTCAGGGGCACCGATTACCTCCCAGAAACTCACCTGGTTCTGATGGGCACAGTCAGCAATCTTCAGCACCGTAGTAGCACCGATTCCACGAGCCGGATAGTTGATGATACGCTTGATAGCCTCTTCATCATCCGGATTCGCCACCAGACGGAAATAGGCTATGATGTCCTTGATTTCCTTGCGCTGGTAGAAACTCAGTCCGCCATAGATGCGATAAGGAATACCCTGCTTTCTGAACTCCTCTTCGAAGCTGCGGCTCTGGGCATTGGTACGGTAGAGAATGGCAAAATCACTATACTGGCATCCATCCTCGCGCCGGATACGCTTCACATCCTTCGCCACAATCACCGCCTCTTCCTTGTCGCTGTAAGCAGGCTTATACTGAATCTTCTCACCCTTCGCATTCTCGCTAAACACATCCTTAGGAATCTGGTTGCGGTTATGCTTGATCAGACTGTTAGCCGCCTCAACGATAGTCTGGGTAGAGCGGTAGTTCTGTTCCAGTTTGAAGAGACGCGTACCCTGAAACTGGCGCTGATAGTTGAGAATATTATCGATATTGGCACCACGGAAGCTATAGATACTCTGCGAATCATCACCCACGGCACAAACACGCTGCTTTTCCTGACAGAGTTGCATGACGATAGACATCTGAACGTGGTTGGTATCCTGATACTCATCCACCAGGACATAATCGAAGCGGGCGGCATATTTGTGGCGAATATCCTCATGCTCCCTGAAGAGCTGATAGGTAAGCGTCAGCAGATCATCGAAATCCATGGCATTAGCCTGCTTGCAACGCTGCACGTAAGCCACGAAAATCTTACCAACTTCAGGCATCTGCGCACGCTTGTTCTGCTCGAAGATAGCCGCATCGCTCTCATAAGCTGCAGCACTCATCAGGTTGTTCTTCGCCATCGAAATCTTGGCATGAACGGCAGCAGGCTTATACTTTTTATCATCCAGTCCCATCTCCTTCACAATCGCCTTGATCAGCGAGCGCGAATCACTTTCATCATAAATGGTAAAGTTGTTGTTGAAGCCGATATGCTCGGCCTCCGCTCTCAGGATTCGGGAGAAGATGCTGTGGAAAGTACCCATATAGAGATGCTGTGCGAGATCATTTCCCACCAGTTTTCCGATACGTTCCTTCATCTCTCTTGCTGCCTTGTTGGTAAAGGTGAGCGCCATGATGCTCCAGGGTTTCATGCCCTGGCTAAGGAGGTAAGCTATCTTATAAGTAAGTACACGCGTCTTACCCGAACCAGCACCGGCTATCACCAGCGAAGGTCCGTCAATATATTCTACCGCAGCACGCTGCGCTTCGTTCAAGTCGTTCAGTAAATCCATTAATCAATATTTAGCCGGAAAAAATAATCACTAATAACTAATAACTAATCATTAATAACTAATCACTACTCACTCATTACTTTCCCCTATATCCGCCCACAGCCGTGCCCGGGTCGAAATCTTCACCCTCACGAGGGAAGGTAGGGATAAATCTCATCTGATGTTCTATCTGTCGCTGGCGCTTTTTCATATAAGCGCTAGGATGCAGCGAACTGAATTTGCGCGGATTAGGAAGCGTAGCTGCTATCAGCGCACACTCGCCACGAAACAGGTCTTTGGCTTTCTTGTCGAAATGATATTCTGCAACCGCATCCACACCATAGATACCCGGTCCCATCTCAATGCTGTTGAGATAAACCTCCATGATGCGCTGCTTGCTCCACATCATTTCGATGAGGAAGGTAAAGTAGACCTCAAATCCCTTGCGGGTCCATGAACGGCCAGGCCACAGGAAGACATTCTTAGCAGTCTGCTGACTGATGGTACTTGCTCCATGCACCTTTCCACCACGTGCATTATTCTTCGCCGCACTCTCGATGGCATTGAAGTCGAAACCGTGATGCTTCAGGAATCTCGCATCTTCGCTCGCCATCACCGCCACAGGCATGTGAGGCGAAATCTTATCCATCGAAACCCAATGATGATGCAGGGTAATACTCTCGCCATCAGCTACTTGCTGAAAGCATCTGATAAACATCAGAGGAGTGACATACACAGGAATGAACCTATATGCCACTACAGCAAGAATGGTGGTACTGAAAAACAGCACCACCACCCATTTTACTATATTCTTGATTTTCTTCAAAATCATCTATTTAGTTTTTCCCTTCCGGGATCATAAAGTTATTACTTCAATGTACCATTGTTGGCTGCGTTAACCATAGCTTGGCTAGCATACATGTAAACCTCTACACGACGGTTCTGGGCGCAAGCAGCAGTAGTATTAACAACAGGGTTAGCAGAACCAAAACCCTGAACATTCTTTACCTGACGGCTGGTAACACCGCAAGAAGCGAGATAGTTGTAAACTGCCTCAGCACGCTTCTGGCTCAAAGGCAAGTTGATACCGTCATTACCTGTAGCATCGGTATAACCCTGGATAGAAACCTCGCAGTCGGTATTGTTCTTCAATACACCGGCAAACTGGGCCAAATCCGTCTTTGCGCTACTGCTGAGAGTAGAACCGTTAGTTGGGAAGAGGATACCAGAAGCAAATGTTACCTTAACGGCAGACAAGCCATTGGCATCTTTTACAGTCTCAACCTGTGCATTCTTCACCTGTTCAGCCTCAGCCTTTACCTTATCCATGTGCTTTCCGATGAGGTTACCAGCACCGCCACCAACAGCTGCACCGATAGCAGCACCTACAAGAGCACCGGTACCACGATGGCTATTATTGAGCAATCCACCAACGAGAGCACCCAAAGCTGCACCAGAACCGGCACCTACAGCTGTACCTGTCTTCTGATTGGTTCCACAACTTGAAAAAAGCAAGCACAAAGAGAGGCCTGCAACTGCAAAATTAGTCTTTTTCATTTTAAAATCTCCTATATTTATGTTATTTAATTGCAAAGATAACTCTTTTTTCTCCATAATGGAGAGTTTTCTAATATTTTTTTGTATTTTTGCATGCAAATTTAAGGGTATTTGTCGAAATAGAGCTAGGAAATCACCTATTTGGGGGTGGAAAATCCCTAAAAGTAGGATTTCAGACACCTGCAGAAAGATGAACTGCCGGCAGCAGATGATGAAGGCTCTTGCTTATACCTTAATATATATAACAGAAGAAATAAAAAACAAAATAAATAGAATAAAGCAATATGGCTAAAGAACTCAAGAATTTAACCAAGCGCGCTGACAACTACAGTCAGTGGTACAATGATTTGGTAGTAAAGGCTGATCTCGCTGAGTTGTCACCAGTTCGTGGTTGTATGATTATCAAACCATACGGTTACGCTATCTGGGAGAAGATGCAGCAGCAGCTCGACAAGATGTTTAAGCAGACAGGTGTACAGAACGCATACTTCCCTCTCCTCATCCCGAAGAGTTTCTTCTCTCGTGAGGCTGAGCACGTGGCAGGTTTCGCCAAGGAGTGTGCCGTAGTTACCCACTACCGCCTCCGTTCTACAGAGGATGGCAAAGAGGTTGAGGTGGATCCTAACGCAAAGCTCGATGAGGAGCTTATCATCCGTCCTACTTCTGAGACTATCATCTGGAACACCTATAAGAACTGGATCCATTCATGGCGTGATCTCCCTATCCTCTGCAACCAGTGGTGTAACGTAATGCGTTGGGAGATGCGTACCCGTCCGTTCCTCCGTACTTCTGAGTTCCTCTGGCAGGAGGGTCATACCGCTCATGCCACTAAGGAAGAGGCTGAGGCAAAGGCTCAGGAGATGCTCAAGGTTTACGCTGAGTTTGCAGAGAACTACATGGGCGTTCCTGTATTGCAGGGTGTGAAGAGTGAGACTGAGCGTTTTGCTGGTGCTCTCAACACTTATACCATCGAGGCTATGATGCAGGATGGCAAGGCTCTCCAGAGCGGTACTTCTCACTTCCTGGGTCAGAACTTCGCAAAGAGTTTCGACGTAACATACTTGAACAAGGAGAACAAGCCTGAGTATGTATGGGCTACTTCATGGGGTGTTTCTACCCGACTGATGGGTGCCCTCATCATGGTTCACAGCGATGACAACGGTCTCGTATTGCCTCCAAAGCTGGCTCCTATCCAGGTGGTTATCGTTCCTATCAACAAGGGCGACGAGCAGTTGGCTCAGATTACTGCTAAGTTGCAGCCTGTCATTGACCAGCTCCGCGAGTTGGGCATCACCGTGAAGTATGATGATAACCCTGCCAAGCGTCCTGGCTTCAAGTTCGCTGACTATGAGTTGAAGGGTGTTCCTGTACGTCTCGCTATGGGTGGCCGTGACTTGGAGAACAACACCATCGAGATTATGCGTCGTGATACTTTGGAGAAGGAGAACGTAAGCTTCGACGGTATCGTTGAGCGCGTAAAGGATATGTTGGAAGACATCCAGAAGAATATCTTCGAGAAGGCTCGTGCTTACCGTGATGCTCACGTTTACGAGTGCGACAACTACGAGGAGTTCAAGGAGCGTGTGAAGGACGGTGGTTTCTTCCTCTGCCATTGGGACGGTACAGCCGAGACCGAGGCAAAGATCAAGGAGGAGACTCAGGCTACCATCCGCTGCGTGCCTTTCGCTTACGAGCAGACTCCAGGTGTAGATATGGTAAGCGGCAAGCCAGCCGTAGCCCGTGTCATCATCGCAAGAAGCTATTAATCATCCCCGGTGTCGGGAGTTCATCCTGACACCATAATATATTTAATATGAGGCAGTTGATACTATACATCCTTTTTCTGGTGTCCATGGTCTTTTCAGGCTATGGAAAGGTATCTGCTGCCTCTATTTCTTTTACACCCGAGGATTCTTATACCGAAGATGCAAGCCATAAGAAAGATGGTTTGACAAAAGTTGAGTATGACAAGAGTCAGCCTGAGGCACAGCTTGAAAACGCCTCACAGCTTGCTTACCGCATCTGTAGCAGCCGTCCGCAGCGCTTATTGCCAAGTGGCAACATGCACAACAGTCAGACTGCCAGTAGATTGCTTACAAATAGAATCCGTTATTTATCATCCCTTTTATCAGCTATAGAAGGTGGCATGGAGCCTTTCCGACAGGAAACTGCCCCAATCCACTTTGATGTCGCCAGCAAGTATTATGTCATTTGCCTGCGACGTCTGCTCTGTTAGTGCTTATTCTTTTCTCTTTTTAAAATTTCATATAGGTTTATCGCATCTTTCCTAAGATTTGCGATAAGACTGATTACACCCCTATTCAAAACAAAAAACAGTTCAATATATATTATTTTTCAAGAATTAAGAATAAGCAAATAACAGTATAAAATTATGGCAAAGATTAATCATTTAGAGATGGGTGCTGATGTTTTGGCACTCCAGGATGTACAGGTAAAGAAAGGTTTCATGGGTTTGACTGTCAAGCTCATCTATCAACCTACCAACAGCGTGATTAAGATAAAAGAGAAAGAATATTCTGCAGAGGATGGAAGAAAGCTTGAGAACATCCTCAGCGCAGCCCCAAAGGATGTAGAAGCAGCGATCAGCAAATTCCCTGTTTCTGCCATCAGCATGGGTAATATGAAGTTACAGGCTTGCATCTCTGACGACCACCAGTTTGTTGCCACACAGCTCCTTGCCTTCAAGGATTTCGGTTACAAGCCAGTTACAGAGATGAAAACCTATACAGGAAAGTCAGCCGAAGCTTTCGCTCAGTTGTTTTAGTTATATCACAGTATCGGGACAGGGGACAGAACAATTCCTCTGTCCCTTTTCTTTTATAGGTATAGGATGAAATCTTTATTTGAAAGAAGGCGGTTCATTCCCCTCTTCCCAATTACGGTAATGCTTAGGCGACAGACCGGTATGTTTCTTGAAGAAGGTTCCGAAGGCTGAAGCATTGGGAAAACTGAGTTCATTGGCTATCTGCTGTATCGTCTTCGTAGTGTTCTTCATCAGATAGATACTGCGACGGATCATCGCCTTGAAAAGCAACTGCTGGACCGTCTGACCGCAAACTGACTTGACCAGTACCGACAGATATTTCGGTGTAAGACAGAGTTCGTCTGCATAGAAAGCCACACTGCGCTCACGCATATAATTCTTCTCTATCAGCAGTACCAGCGACTCAAAGATGGCAATCTTCCGCTCCATCTCCTTGCCGGCAGCCTTGAACGATGCCGAGAAGATGCTGCACAACCGATACGTAACAGCCATCAGCAACAGTTTCTGCTCATGCACACAATAGGCATCCAGTTCACCACTCTTCTCTTTTTCCTGCTCCAGTTTCCTCAACATCAGGGCATAGGAAGTGAGCATATCCTCATAACCCGTCGTCCTGACATGGCAGGGTTTGGGATAAATTGTAGCATAGAGACGCATGGTAACCACGGTATTGCCCAACATGTGACGAATCTGTTCAGCACGGTAAAAAAGAAGAGTATATTTAAGGTTCTTGCCCGCTTCCTGCACATGAAACATCACTCCTTTGGAGAGGAAAACGGTTTCACCCTCAGATGCAACAAAGGATGTTCCGTCTACGCAGAAACGGAACATCCCCTGATGACAGATTACGATACCGACATAGTCGGAGTAGAAAGGCTGCATCAACAGCTGAGGAAACTCATGAGCCTCGTATATGATGATATTATCTGTTATTTTCATGATGAATATGGGTCTGTTATCTTCAGATTTAACTGCGAAGATAACAAAAATATCCATTCATCAGATGAGCAGCCTGTATCTTTTATGATATTTTAGCACTTCCTTACCTTCTTCCCAAGGATTTCACATCAACATTCTTCAGCAGATATTCGCGCGTCAGTTCCCTGATATTGCGCTTGCGCCAAGGAATGACGAGCATCAGTCCGGCACATAACAGACAGCCGTAGAAGGTCCAGCCTGCCATCTCCTTGATGCTCACCAGCGTGGCCTGTACCTGTACCTTTCCCTTCGTACTCATGGCAGCCATGTTCTGTGCCTCGGTTACACTCTTGCCCTGATATTGCATGCCTCTCACCGTCTGGTCGTAAGTCTTCGCCGTCTCGATGCTCGTGCGGTCGTAATCCTGAGCAAAGCGGGTTACATAATACTGCTGTCTGTGCTGCAGCACATTGGTATAGAGCGCCGAGCCGATGCAAGGGGCAATGACCATACGAACGGTAAGCATGATGCACACCCAGGTTGACATGAAACGGTAAGGCATGCGCTGGTTGGCTATCGTGGAGATGAGCGAATAGAGCAGCATCATTCCCGTAGAACGGATGATGATAGGCCATTTCATGCGCTCATACATGCCGTCGTTCTGCACCTCGAAATACATGAAGAGGGCGTAACCTCCGATAAAGAGGAAACCCAGACAGTACATCCACTTCAGGTGAACATTCTTGGCTCGGGCGATGACTGCGAATATCAGTCCCACGGTGTAGCCCACCATCACCCAGTTGCCCAAGGTGGCGTTCTGCCAGTTGTCTATCTTCATGCTCACATTGGTGAACACGTTGACAAACATGGCGCTCGAATTGCAGACCATCAGCAGGAAGAAGAGCAGGATGCCGTAGTTGATGACTCTGAGCTGGAACACCTCCATGATGAAATAAGGTGAACGCCTCGTCTTCTCCAGATAGATGAACAGAGCGGTAAAGATAAGACAGACCACCGAAGAGAAACGGATGGTAGGATCATCAAACCAGTCGAGTGTCTTGCCGAAAACCATGACGTAAGCAAACGAACAGAGCATGATGCTGAACACCGTGACATTGCCAAACTTCGACATCGTAATCGGGAACTTCGGCATCGGATACTTATGATAAGGCATGGTGAAGAACACGATGATGATGCCCGCCAGCATGAATGCCATCATGAAATGATAAACATACTGCCACTCATAGGCATAGGCAAGCCATGCCGTAAGCCAGGTTCCCAACTGTCCGATAATCATGAAGAAGAGATAGATGACCGGCTGAGAAACCATCTTCTCCGAATCTACCGCATCCCAAGCTTCCTCGGTAGTAGGCTCGCATCCCGGCGTGATATTCCTCGTAGCCTCTATTCCGAAACCGTATCTGATGAGCACAAAGAGATGCGCCATCAGCAGCGTCTGGCGGACAAAACCCATCAGCAGACTGCACAGTCCGAGTATGAACAGCGAGTCGGTCTGGGCACACACGAAACTGAGGATAAAGAGAATGGAGAAGCCCACGATACACATCATCTTCTCTCTACGGATGCACACCAGTTCATAGAAGAACGGCGAGAAAGCCGCCATTCCTATCGAGGTGCAGAAGCCCGCAAAGGCGATGTATTCCGACTGGATGCCGAGCCCGCTCATCATCTCGCCGCTGTTGGCAGAATATACACCACTCATCGTAATCATCGGCACGAAGAGGATGATCATGAAGATGATGCCGAGCGGTTTGGGCACCCAATCATAAAACGGATAATTCTTATATTCTTCTTCCATATATTACTTCATTTCCATCTAGCTGTTTTTTACTTTCTCTCAGCCTTGACAACCACCATCATGCCGGCAGCAAGATGCTCATTATCCTCTTTGCTGAGGTTGTTGAAATCGATTCTTACAGGCACACGCTGCTGAATCTTGACAAAGTTGCCAGCAGAATTGTCGGTAGGTACCAGCGAATATTTCGAACCGGTAGCACCAGAAATGGCGGTCACCGTACCCTCAAACTCCTTGTTACTGATGGCATCTACGGTCATACGCACCTTCTGTCCTACATAGAGATTCTCTATCTGGGTTTCCTTATAGTTGGCAATCACCCATTTATTGTTGGTTGGAATGATGTAGGTAATGGTAGTTCCTGCATTTACCATCTGTCCCTCCTCAATAGAGCGGCGACCCAGTTTACCGTCGCAAGGGGCCACAACTACACAGTAAGAGAGGTTCAGCTTTGCCATCTCTACGGCAGCCTCGGCACGCTCGATGGAGGCAGCCACATTCTGTTTGCGGGTAGTTACCTCGTTTACTCCCTTATAGGCAGCAGCCTGCTGCTTCTTTACCCCTTCGAGTTTCTTCTTGGTGGCTGCATATTCTACCTCCAGCTGTTCGAGCTGGATAGGAGTAGCTGCCTTCTTTTCTACCAGGTTGCGATAGCGCTCGCAGTCCTTGGCGAGTTTGGCAAGTCGTACATTTATTTCATCGATGGATGCCTGATAGATAGAAGCTGATGTCTCGGTGGTCTGCTCTGTAGCGTTGATGACATTGGCTCCTGCCTTGGCATCCTTGAGGGCAGCTTCAGCCTCCATCAGACGGATACGATACTCCCGGTCGTCGAGCACGAGGAGGGTATCTCCCTTGTGTACTTCCTGATGCTCTCTGAAGCATACCTTGGCGATATAGCCGGATGCACGGAGATTAACCGGTGAGATATATTGCTCTATCTGAGCATCATTGCTCGTTTCGTTAGAGCTATAATCAAGGAAGAGGCATACGATCTTCCAGAGTCCGAAAGCCAGAATAGCAACACCTATCAGACTGGCAACAATCTGTCTTACGCGCTGTTTCTTGAGTTTTTTTCTGGTTTCTTCGTGAGATACCTGTGTAGCCTCTGCTGTTTCTACATTTTTATTTTCGTTCTGTTCCATAGTTTTATTGAAATTTGGAATCAGGGAATATGAAGTAAAGTTTTTTACATCCCGTTTTCCTGTTTATATTTTATTTTTTAATGATTTATTCTTCTCCGTTATTTAGCAACCGAAATCTGGTTGAGCTGTCCAGTCAACTTGAGCAGCGAGAGATTGGCAACCTTGTAGCGATAGTAGGCTGTGAGATAATTGTTCATCGCCTCACTCATGCGCATCTCGTCCTGCAGCACCGCTGTCATCGAAGCCACACCCTCCTTATACTGGTCGGCTGTTACGTTGTAAACATCCTGAGCCATGGTATAATTATCAAACTGCTTCTTGTAGTTGCGCTGACTGTTGTTCACCTCGCTCACCGCATTCATATAGTTTGCCTGCAGTCCCTTCAGGGCGTCCTCGTAACCGATGCGTGCATTCTCCTCCTCTATCTTCGCCTTTCTGATTTTAGAACGCTTTTCAAAACCATCGAATACAGGCACTCGCAGCTGGATGCCCAGACCGTTGGAACCATACCAGTGGTTTGATTCGCCCGAATGAATCCAGTGATCTATCCTATCGGTAAAGGCTGAATACATCAGGTTTCCGGTCAGCGAGAGCGATGGCAGATAGCCGTCCTTGGCAAGTTTGGTCTGCTTTTGGGTGAGCAGTTTCTTCTGTTCCAGCAACTGGAGTTCGTAGAGTCCCGTATCCAGTCCGTCAGCCTTCACCATCTCAATCTTTCCCGGATCTACGGCTGTCACCTTCATCTCTTTCTCGGCAGGATAATCTATCACATACTTGAGCATGGTATACTGCTGTTCGAGCATGGCGATGGCGTTATCGCGCTGCACGGTGAGGTTCTCGATATTGAGATTCACACGCTTCAGATCGACCTCCAGACTCATCTGGTTGTCATAGAATGCCTGGGTGATGTTTCTGAGTTCTACCAGTCGCTTGATGTTGTCATCCGTCAGACGAATCTGCTCAGATGTGTTCTGCGCCATGTAATACATCTTGGCAGTCTGCACGATGAGGTCTTCACGCGCCTTCTCATAAGAGAGTTGGTTGAGCTTATCGGCAATCTTGGTGATGTCGATGGCGGTAAGAATCATCTGGTTATACAGTGGCATCTGCAATTGTACACCCGCCGAAGCATTATACTGCAACGTCTTGGTTACATTATAAGGCTTGCCGTAAGCCGAGCCGTCGGTAACCGAAACAGGCGGCGTAAAGTTGTCGTTGAGCTGTGCCACCGCATTGATTTGCGGATAGAGTTTAGCCTGATTTTCGCTGATAGCGTACTTTCCCTTAGCTATTTCGTTTCGGCTGCTCTGGAGCGACAGGTTGTTATCCACTGCCATCTGCAGGCACTGGCTGAGCGTAAGCGTCTCCTGTGCGCCAAGTGTATGGAAAGCTCCGAGCGCGAAACATAAGATGATTATTTTCTTCATTTCTTCTTAATGATTTCTATTGATTTACGTTTCATTTATTATCTGGGTGCAAAGGTACGGCTTTTCGGTGATAAATGACTATTCACATCTTATCACAATATGTTCAAAATTTCCGAAAATAACAGGATATGGTTCAGTATCAGCCTCATCGGCCTACTGGCTTTCAGCTATGCGCTTCTCCAGAACCTTCTTCAGGTTATCAGCAGAGCCCATTCCCAACTTCTTTCTGATGTTGGCCCGCTGGGTAGTGATGTTCGATTCCGACTTGTTGAGCAGCGTGCAAATCTCACTCAGCTTTCTGTTCTGCAGGATAAGGTAACAGATTTCCTGTTCAGAGGCACTCAACTCGGGAAAGACGCGTTCAATGTTCTGTTTGCTCAATTCGCGGGTCTGGAGATATTGCATCACATTGTCTATGACATTCTTCTGCGAAGCCTCACCCAGAAGATCCAGCAAATGCGCGGTAAGTTTAACATCATGCCTTTCCTTCGCCAGAGCCACGTATGCCTTAATCTGCTTTTTGTTTATCTTCAGCACCTGGAGCAGTTCTTCCTCATCACGCTGCAACGTTCTGTTCGCATTGACAAGATACTCACCGTTTCTGGCAACAGCCAGACTCAGCACGCTGATAAAAAGCAATATGAGCATCATCATGAAGAAATAATCCATGAGCGATTCATCCCCCGTTACAATCACACTCAATATATAAACCCCAAAAGCTATTCCCACCAGCCAGCGTGTGAGACGCGCCTGATAAGCCGCCAGCGAGAAAAACATGTTGCCAGAAAGGATAAGCATATTGATGAGAATCACCATTCTGTTATCTTTCAGCGTAGGCATAAAGGCACTGTAGAGGATATCGGCTCCGATAAAGCACTGGGTGGCGATAGCGATACAAACGATTGCCCTCACCATTGGGATTTTCCCGAAGAGATAAGCCATGAAGGAGGATAACACGACAATCAGAAAAACGATGTTAGACACGGTAAAAAACGGATCAAAGGCTCCAGAAAAGCCCAGGATATTTGACAGGATGCCCAAAGAGAGCATCACGGAGAAACACACAAGGATAGCTTGACGTTGGCGGTCCAAGTAATTAGATTCTCTCTTCAGGAAAGAGAACCCTAACTGATGTATCTTAGATTTCTTTGCGTTCTTTTCTTTCATATTCATAATGGATAGATAAATCATTTCGTATTGACAGAAGAGGCAGGTTTGCCCTGACTGACGAATCATTTCGCACAGACAGACGAATCGCTTTTTCTTCTTGCAAAAATAATAAAAAAGATTGGTTTTGATGTTTTTTGAGGGATATTTTTTTATAATTCCAGAAAAATCAGCATTTTTCAGTGTACTTTTCTCCCTACCGAGAGTGGTTTTCCATTACTTTTGCATTTGAAAATTCAAATCATTTATCAATCATTTAATACTAATTACGTATGAAAAAGAATATCAATTCCAACAGTAAGCACATACAATGGTTTCTGTTTTTATGCTTAAGTTCCAGCTTCATATTCTGTATGTTTCTGCTATCTTCGTGCAGCGATGATGACAGCCCAGAAGTAAACAATAAGGCGCACTATCAGGACGTACCAGCCAGTCTGCTGACCGATACCAAGAAACTGGAGATGGTCCGGTCTATCCAGGACTTGAAAGACGGAAGATTCTTCTATCTTGACTATACGGAGGATTACAAACTCCCTACCATATCAGGTTATAATCTTACTGACAACACCCAACTGATTGGTGCCGTATTGAAAACCCTCTGCGACAAAACACCATCCTGGCTCAAGGCAAGAGTCAAGCTGGATGCCGGCTGCAGTGCCTTTGCTGTGACCACCCCCGATACAGGCGACTATCTGATGGGGCGCAACTTTGACTACTCTCACGATAATGAACCGATTGCAGCAGCCCTGGTTCGCACGGCTCCAGAAGGTGGACTGAAATCCATCAGCATGGTGGATGCCTACTGGATAGGTTACCGCCAGGATCTGTGGCATTACATTCTATATAACAAGGAACAGTTTGAGAAGTATAAGACACAAGACCTGTCCTATATCATGGCATTTCCATATCTTCTGATGGACGGCATGAACGAGGCTGGCTTTGCCGTATCCGTACTCCATCTCGACGGCAAGCCAACCCAGCAGGCAAACACGGGCAAGAAACTGACTACAACAGTTGCCTTACGTATGATGCTGGATCATGCCAAGACGGTAGATGAAGCTCTCAAGATTCTGGACGGATATGATCTCTGGATACCGGACGGCGACGGCAACTATCATTTCTACATGGCAGATGCCACGGGCCGTTATGCCATCGTAGAATTCGTGTATGACAAGGATCATCAGAGCAAGATTTACATAGACGATGAATATAAGGGTGAAGACGGCAAGACTTATTTTAAATATCCTGACATATTGCCAAACACCCGCGAGGTGATAGAAAAGCGCTATGCCAGCAACTTCTATGTATCTGAAACCATGGCATGTTCAGATAAAGGTCCGAAACTCTCGAACCACGGCAAGACCCGCTACGACATGATGGAATTCGTCATCAAGCAGAACAGTAACCAGTTGTCTGAGGAAGGTGCCATGAATCTGCTCAATGGTGTGAGTCAGGCAGAAACTCCAGGCAATCCAACGAGCCATACCCAGTGGTCGGTGGTATACAATCTCTCCCAGCGCAAGGCAACCGTCTGCGTGAACAGAGATTACAAGAACAAGTTTACGTTCTATGCAAAATAA
>ERZ1026862.870-NODE-870-length-19672-cov-37.377887_pt1 | contig 19672 bp, 8 predicted proteins | sample MGYA00380161_ERZ1026862 | MGnify/ENA primary metagenome ERZ1026862 (study PRJEB33269, sample SAMEA4719797) | human gut metagenome | biome: human-associated habitat; feature: organic feature; material: feces | place: Cameroon | collected 2013-10 ... | reverse complement strand
TTATTAAATTTTAATGTTTTTAATCCGTCAAGATTACTTAATTTTAAACTCTTTAGATTCATACAATACGAGAAATCAAATGTATCAATATCATTAAATGAATTTGTTATTTCTACATTATTAGCATAGAATAAAGGTAAGAACATATTATCTTTATAATATTCATATTCGCTTTCTTCATAACGTATTGTTTTTAAATTAGGACAGTTATTAATTATGAATGTAGATAGCTTAGAAGGTAGTTTATTTAATTCATGATCAGGTCTTTCGTTAAATACTACACTTGTAGGCAATGAAAGAGTTAATAGATTAGTTTGATTGTACAACTCTATAGCCTGTATAGAATAAGGATAATAAATAGACTCTAAGTTACCACCTTTAATTGAAGTAGTTACTGATGTAATTTTAGTACCACGTATATCTACTGTTCTTAAATTTTCACAACCAGATAAATCAAGAACAGCATTACTTGCATCTACACCAAGTCTGCTACAATTATGTAAGTCTACTGTTTGCATCATTTTACAAGTACTAAGAGAAACATTAAATAAAGTATCTGCAGTGCATCGTAAATCTATAAGATTAGGCGCCGCTGATAATAATAAATGCTTAGGACTTGTATTAGATACATCGCCAATACTCTTTAAGTGTTGGCCACCATATATAAGAATTTCTTGGTCAGTTGCATGAAGTTCTTTTTCAAATCTTATAGTCTCTCCACGTTTAATTTTAAGTATTTGGCTACCTGAGTTATTAGCTTGGTCTCTCCATTTAACTGTTAAGTACATAGGAGAATAAGTTTGTATATCAAGATGTACAAAACCATCCATATCTCCTCTGACAGTAATATAATCAGCTGTAGAAGCATCATAACCTAATAATGTATCTACATACAATAATCTTTCTTTAATCCATCTTTTAATTTGATTTTCTCTACTACCATGTAATGCATATAAAAATTTACCGCCAAAGTCTAAATATCTAATTTGTGCAGCTTCGTTATAATAGACTTCAGGTATCTTAGACATTTGTTCATCATATATATAATGCATTATGTTTTTAAGAGTGAATTGTTCATTTCTCATATTAGCATATTCTTGTTTTAATTCTGCTTCAAATACTCTTAATATTTTAGTCCATAATTGAGATGTAGAAGTATTGAATGTACCTTTTTCTATTTCTATATCAACGTCAAATGTTAAAGCACCAGTATTGTCAAGACCCATGGCTGTATCTAAGTCGTATAATTGTATGTACCATTTCTTTCTATCGAAAGTAACAAGCTTCATATTCTTGCCAAGTGAATCGACCATACCAAATACTAATACAAATAGTAAATATCTAAATACAGATTCTCTGTCAAAATATTCGTCGAACTTAGCTTTAAATAGTTCATCGTCTGCATCACTAACAAATTCTACTAAAGTTATTAAATCTGCATAATCATCATTACCATTCATCTTAGAAGGTGGATAAATTACTTCAAAGTCTGCAGCATAATAATCTATTTTACCTTGTCCACTAGCAGAAGTCCATTTATTAAATGCACCAGCTGTAGTATCTGTGTTGGCTGAAACTTCATATGCTAATGTTCCATCAATTAGATCATATCCAAATGAATTAGTACTATATCTATCTAAGTTGAAATCATATAGTCCCATACATTCATCATTGATATATACTAATATAGGGAAGCCTGTTATAGTTTGTCTCACATCTGGGTCCAATTCTTGTGCAGGATTCTTCTTAGAGTATAATCCGTTATTAGCAAATTCAGCAAGTGCTACGTTATTTACATTTGAATGCTCCATGTAGTTAACTTTTAAGCATAGAACATTTTCTGCTTTACCAGTTTTAAAAGGAGTATATTTTATTGCTCTTTGATCTTCATCAAACAATTCTATATTATAATTCTTTCTTACATAAGTAAGTGAAGATGTACCTTGCCAGTATACTTTACAATAAGGATAATCAAAGCTTTCGCCGTACTCTTCATTGTTAGGAGATACGTATTTTATACGCATAGTTTTCTTTTGTGTTAATGACATTTCAGTAGTATCTCCCCAGAAATACATTTTAGGAATACCATTGTTATTATAATTGAAATCATATTTTGCTTTTTGTTCAGCTGTATTTACTATATCAGCTATATGATTTTGTAGTACTTCTTTATCATTAAGCTCTCTTTCGTATAGTCTTAAACATCTTATCTCACAAGAACCATAGTGTCCTGTACCTTTAAAACTATTTAAATAGATATACTCATTATGCATAAAATCTTCATATCTGATAGAACTACCACTAGAATCATCTGTTAAATAAAATGCTGAACTTAATATTGCATTGATATATATTTTACCAAACTTATTAAGTCTATCTATTACATATGTTACACGTGTCCATTCATCATCACCAACAGCTGAATTAATATCATGAATGGCAGATATTAAGTGAGCATTTTGTGTATCTATATAAACTCCTTTGTAAGGAGCAAGAGTATCTGTTATATCAAGAATACGAGCATCTATATCTCCGACGTCCCTAGTTCTAAATAATATATCTATAGTAAATCCTGTTGTAACATTATTTGCAAAAGGAGCGTACGGTATTTTAACATATGTATTACCATTACATGCCAAATATGTTTCATTGGTATCGTTATCAGTTATCCATCCATTAGATGAATAATTAAAATTATATAGTTCACCTTCTATACCGCTTACTTTATCTATCCATTTAGTCTTATTAGCATCTTGATTAGATAAACCTGTAGCATCCCAGTTAGCAATTAATCCACCAGTAACTATTTGTTTTCTAATATAAGAACCTGCAGCTATTTCAACATTGAATACAAGTTCTGAAGATTCACCACTTTCTGAAGTAACAGATATTTTAATCACGTGAGTCCCTATTGGTAATGTATTATTGTTATAGTAATAGTTACCAACTATACTTTGTCTTTGTGATACTAATTTATCATCTATAGTAATTTGTACATCAAAATATTCAGTACTCTTTTTAGATATACGATAGTTAATAGATAATGGGTCTCCTTCTTCTATACTTAATTTTGGATTAGTAGTAGAAGATACATATAAGTCTTCTGTATTAACTACTACAACATTAAATGCTTGGACTTTTGTAGAATATGGTCCAGCCTTAAGATAGAATGATACTTTATGTATCCCAACTCCCAAGCCTGTTAAATTATAACTATTATATCCTTTAGAACAAGTAACTGTATAATCATCATAATCAACAGTTAAGTACATTGTTATTTCATCGTCTAATGAATATTCAACATTATAAGTCATAAGGATTCTATCAGTAATTGAATAGTCTAAATTAGTATTCATAGTTAAAGTAGCAATTAATCCACCTGCTGTTAAATTCCAATTTAAAGTATTAGATAATAATCCAGCTCTGTCTTTTACATATAAAGATAATTTAAATGTACCGCTACCAAGAGCTGGTATAGTTATGTTATTATATCCTTGATCAACCGAAACAGTTAATAATTCTATATCATTACATACTACATAACAAGTACCATTTCCTAGATTAGGAGAAGAAAAGAATATTTTTATTATTTGTTCTTCACTAGCATCTATTATAGTAGCATCATATTCTGAAGTTATAGTAGGAAGGGCGCCGCCTCCGCTACCGCCGCCCCCTGTAGTTCCATGTTCTTCTATATATTGTACTCTTCCGTCTATTTCACTTAATTTTATATTATTGGCTTTTGTTAATCCACCAACTTCTTTTAAAGCTCCTTCTACATTATTAGAATTAAAGTTACTTTCATTATCATTAATCGCTATATCAGAAGCTTTATTAGAAGCGATAATTTCCCATTTGCCAGTCTTGTCGTTATGATATTTAATAGACATTTACATCACTCCTATTCTGTAGCTTTATCAGATTTAGTTTTGCTAGGATGTCTTTCTGCATATGTAATAACAAGATGATCGAATTGAGCTCTACCGTTCTTAGTAGAATCAAACTTAGGTTGTATAACAAGTCCTGTATCTGGATCTTTAACAGATAAGTCTGTAAAATAATAGCCAGTATATTCTATTTGTTCTGGAGTAACATTAAGCATTGCATATGTAGGTTGAACAGGTAATTTGCCTGCATAACTATACCACCATGGTCTAAGTACTGTAGTAGCACCATTAGGATCTTCTTCCCAGTTGCGTGTCATATGCTTAGCATCTATTTGGCTTTCAGAGAATATTATTGCTTTTTCTTTACCGCTAAGCTTATATCCAGCAGCCTGAAGCATAATATAATGTGTACCATTAACTTTATCAGGTTTTCTATTAATATCAGAACCATCACTTCGAGTCTCATCTACTAATAACAATTCACTTGAACCTGTTGAGACTTTAGTTACATAATCATTATAAGGAGATGTAGTATATTTACCTTTTCCATCGTATGCTATATCTCCCATATATCCGCTATATACAGGTATGCTTCTAGAATAAGTATGATTATGTCCACATAATACAAGGTCTACTTTATATTTTTCAATTATAGGTATAAATCTTTGTAATCTCTTTGTTCTAACTATTGTCATAGGAGAAAGATGCATATAGATTATAACCCATTTTATTTCTCCACTAGCACGTTTAGCTGCTACTTCTTGTAAATCTTTTTCTAGAAATGCGCATTCTTTAGTTAAAAATTGATCAGTATTTAATCCTTCGTACATATATTCAGTATTAGAATTAAGATTTATGAAGTGACAGAATCCACCAAGAGTATAACTACAAGTAGATACCATTTTTTCATTTCTTTCTTCAGCTGGAGAACCATATCCAGTTGTAGCAAATTTATCGTATGGACTCATATCTGCTAATCTTGGAGCATCATCTAATGTATTATAGTAATCAAATACATAGCCATATTTCTTTTCAACAAGGTCATTGTTTCCTATAGTACATACATGAGGCATATTTTTAACAGTATCATCGGCATAGTCAAAATAGTATTTCCATTCAAAATATCTGTTACCATTTTGTGACATGTCTCCTGTATTCATATGAAAATCAAAGTTAGGAACGCCGTTAGAATATTCATAATGTTTAATACCTTTAAATGCTTCGTCCCACATATCATATTCAAATCCATTCCATCCTTGTTGGTCTGTAGTCCATAAGAATTTAAAACCATTTGTAGAATAATCTTTAACATCGAACGCTTCTTCATCACTATAATATCCTGTAGTACCTACTTTGTAATAATAAGTACCAGGAGTTAAGTTTCTTATTATAACATGATGAACTTGTACTTGTTTGTCGTATTGACTAATAACATCAGATTCAGCTTCTACTTTAGTCCATTCTTTGTCTCCTTCTTTTTTGTATTTTAAAAAGCCTTTATCAAAATCTGTTGATTGCCAAGTAAATGTTCTAGTAAATTCGTCTTTACCAAAACTCATGTTTACTATATTAGGTACATCACTTTTTATTTGTGTTTCGCTTACGTTTTCTTTCCAAACTCCATCTTTCGTACATCTAGGTCTATATGCATCAACATTACAAGTTTTGTAATCAATTATTTCACAATCAGCTAAACTATTATCATTATTGAAAAATGTCAATCTACGAACAGCAGTATTTCTACTCATACCCATAATAAATTTAGCACCATCGTATAGAGGAACTGTTTGTTCACTAGTTAAACCACCAGCCCCTATTACATCAACCCATTGTTGATTAGCTGATATAATTTTATTATCTGTACTACTTCTAGTGAATTTGATAGGAGTTTCTTCAGTACATTCTCCTATTGATAAATACATAGAAAAGCCTTCATCGGAGAATTGTATATTCCAGCTTTGATCATAGTCTTTTATTTTAAGTCTTACTAAATCACTATTTATATTGTAATGAGCTCCACCTCTTACTAAGAAAGAGCAGTGAGCTGGTATTATACCTCTTAAAGGTAGTGATTGCCATGTACCTGATTTAGCTTTATAATTTAAATATAATCCCTTAAGATTTATATCTACTTCACTATTATTGTATAATTCAACAAAGCTATGGCTAACAGAAGTTTCTACAGTACCTGCAGTACCTGTACCTCCACCATACATTTGATTTATAAACAAAGTTTCTATATCAGCAGTTGCTACTTTTGCCATACCTGAGCCAGCTGCAGTTTTAAAAGGCACGTTTAAATTATCGCCTTGTTTCCAACCTTCAGCAGTGAATACTTCCATTGGATAAACGATAGGTTCACCATCGTCTCTTAATATCATTCTAAATTTCTTATCAGTATTATCAGTTGATACTAAATCAACATATTTTTCGCTTAAATTTTTGGCACCTTGTAGCTTACTAGCTTGTACTTTTTTGCTATCACCGTTTTGTACGATAAGCAAATAGTCATTATCATTAACAGTAATTACTTCTGTTAACGCACTTAATTTTTTAGTTTCAGTTGCCATTATTATCTTCGCCTCCATCCATATTCTAACTTTTCATCTCCTAAAAATATTACTCACCCTTTAGCATTTAAAATAATAATTAAAGCAATAAAATATAGCCATCTTCTGTAATCATTATTGATCCATCTTCTAAAGCTAAACCACAGCCTTCAAAAGATAAATCTTTATTGTCATCAGGTTTAGAGGCAAATTCAAGTTTCAAGAAGCTTCCATCTTCGAGCGTGAACAAACTTCCATCTTCCAATTCAAGACAATCATTAAGCTTGCTAATAGGTCCTGTGCCTCCACCACCTGCAATTATTAATGCAAGTTGTCTTTGTAATTCTTCTAGTTGCTTACTTAGGTTTTGTACTGTATCTGTTAAATCAGATATAATTCCCATTGTAGAATCATCGATACCAGCATCAGCATTATCATTAGTGTCAATCCATAACATGTTTTTATAGTTTTCGCCGTACTGTTCTTGAGTAGGCGGTTCTGGTCCAACATGAATGTTGTTGACAGCTAATTGAGTAAGAGTTGCTTGGTATGCAGTAGAAACGAATTGTTTTAATATATTCATTTCATAAGCATTTAATATATTACCGTCGACAAAATTAAGATTTTTAAAATCTGATAGAGTATACTCAGTCATTAGTTATCACCTCTTTCTAATACTGCAACACGATCTTTTAATTCTTTGATTTGGTCATGTTGTTTTTGAATCATATGCACAGCTAAGCCTACAAATTCTTCATAAGATAATGCACACATTTTTCCTCCATCAAATGGGTCATATCCTAAAGTTTTTATATAAAAATCTGTATCAGGATCTGTTTCAACATAGCCTCCAAAGTCTTGAGTAGTAAGATTATTGTTTTCTAATGAACTTTTAACATCTTGCGCTTTAAATCCTACATGATATCTGTCACTAGTTCCTGTTAGATATTTATATGCTATAGGTTTTAAACCCATAAAGAAATCTTCGTATTCTTCTAATGTTTTAAAATCTTTTTTAACTCTTTCATCAGATGTTACAGTAGTACCTGAAGCACTTGATAATTTAACTGTCTTTCCACGTAGAACTGTACCAGCTAGATCATTATGACTTAAGAAACAATAATTAGAAGTGTTTATAAACAAACAAGACAATATTGCATCTGTGCTATTAGTACATCTGTAAGCTATATTATTTGGCATATCGATTCCACTTTCGCAATATATACGTCCTACATTAAAGCTATTAGTCGAAGTAGTTCCGCTATTTGTCCAACCAACAGCAGCTAATGTTGCGCCTTCTTTTATACGTACATAATCAGAATTAAACTGTATGCCATTAGCATCATTATTATTTATAGTTATACCGTTTAAAGTTACATTCAAAGATTTTGTATATTCTAAAAATTCAGCACTTGAAGTTACACTAGTTGATTTTATATTCATCGCAGTAGAATTCAAATTCAAAGTAGTTGCATCTAATGTCATACTTACAGTACTATTTAAAGTTGTATTTTTGTTTTTTAACGTTAAAGAAGTATTGTTTAATGTAGTATTTTTACTTGTTATTTGAAATGTATCAGAAGCAAAATCAAAACCGCTAATATTTAAGTTTAAAGAAGTAGTGTTAGGAAATGTTATTTTGTCCATGCCTATAGTTAATACATGATCTGCATCACTTGCAGAAGCACCGATACCTACACTTGTTCCGCCAGAGTTAATATCTAAAACATAAAATGATGTACTTAAAACATCTGTATAAGTATTAGTTTTATTATAAGCATCTGTTATTGTATATAATATTTTATATGCTCCATCACCTAGGCTTCCGCCAACTATTTTAGTACCAGTAGCTGTACCTGCATTTTTAGTTATGTTAAGATTATTCCCAGAATTATAACCTCCACCTTCAGCTGCGTATTGCATTTTAATTATTATAGAGCCACTAACATTATTTCCTATATTACTATAAGAAGCTGTAACATTAGCTTTGATATAAGTGCCTTCGTCAGAAGGATTGCCGTCCGCATCACAACGGACACTACTTACATTAGTTATTGAAGGAGGAGCGTAATTATTAGCTTTTATTGTAACTGATCCAGAACAAGTTGCTCCTCTGGAATCTGTAGCAATAACTTTAAATGTCAAGCTACCTGATGACGCTAATTTATTTATAGTATAAGTTGTACTAGTAGTAGTAACAGGAAGAATTCCAGGCCCTGTTATTTTATACGATTCAATGGTTGCGCCACGTTGACCAGTGGCGCTAAAAGATAGAGTTACTCCATTATAGTTCTTTACATAAATATTGGTAAATGCCGTACCATTTGAATAAACCGATGCAGATACCGAATTCATAGTAGGAGGATAACTACTAGCAGAAGTAGTTACCATTACAGTAAATGTACTGGAACCGATAAAGGTTCCATCTGATTTATAAGTATTTACTGTAAATAATGCATTAGCTGATGTAGCATTAGAATTCATATAATTTAATAAACTTGCAGGAGGTGTAAATGTGCATGAATCTTTAATTCCATTTGTCGCGCTAAGTCCACTAGTTATATTCGTACCGCTATTATTAAAGATATAGCTTATTGAATGAGTATAGGAGCTCATATATGGATTCATGTTTATTGTTATCGTACTGCCTATAGCTACATCTGTTGAGCTAACTGTTGGTACAGATTTCCTATCTATCGAAATATCTGTTAATTTTAATGTTTTACTTCCTGTTATAATACCTTCGTAAATGTGAGTATTAAAACTAAATTTTACAATAACACTCTTAGTCCCATCAGAGTTATGTGGTATAGTATGAGATTTATTATATAAAGTAACTGTAGAATTATAAGGTAATGTATGACCTATACCATACGAAGTACCATTAATAGTAATTGTTCCGCTAGGATAATAAACTCCTGATGTATAATTGTTATGAGATTGTCCAGCAGTTGTTGCGGTAAGTTTTACTAATATAGTACTTTTATTATTAGCTTGATCAACACTAGTTTCAGTTACCGTTAATTTGCATGTTGTACTCATTAATTAGCCCTCCATTTCAATGATAAATGTCCATTTTGTCTTAGAGTCCAATCAAAGAACCCACCGACATTATTTCCAGATGCAGTATTACCAATAGTTAAAACATTCTTAACTTGTGCATTAGTAATAAACATTCTGTTATTTGATATAGATGCTACGGCCACATCATTTTCCATGAAATCAAGTGATGTAGAACTTAATTTAGCTTTAAACTTATTAGCTGTACCATCTTCCATAATTTCTTTACCAAGTGTAATAGTGTCTCCACTAAATCTAATATATTCTTCTATGTCATCACGTAGAGCATCTACATAATCTCCGACATACATATTTGTATCTCCAGAGACTAAAATAAAGTCCTCGTAATTTGCATAAATCGTACCGTTACTACTTACTTGGAAAGTAGTGATTGCACCATTTGTACTTTCTCTTTCTATTTTTAAATCTTTAGCATTTATTTGCTTACCAGTTATAGAACCAGATTTTATAACTGAGGTGTCTAAAGTACCACCTTGTATATAATCAGCTTTTAACTTACCAGTTGTAATATTGGTAGCGTCAATATCTAATTTGCCATCTTTAAGACTTATGCCGACATTGCCATTACCATCTTTTAATATAAATGTATTAGGTTTTAATTCTACAGTAGTATTATTATTAACTTCTGTTATAGCAAATACAGTATCTCCAGTATTATCTGTAAAAGTGAATGAATCATCTAGTATGTTTATATGTTCTGTATTAATACTATTTGTAGCGATTTGTTCAGCTTTAATTGCACCTGTAGTAATACCAGAACTATCTATTATTGTAGATCTACCAGAGCTATACAAATGCCATGATACTACTTTCATGTTAATAGGATTAGTTCCAAGATTACCGAAGCATAATTTAATATAACGAGCATTTATATATTCAACACCAGATTCAACATTAAAATTATTAGTCAATGGAGCTATTTGATTAGGCAGATTAGCTATAGCCCATCCAGATTGATATGAGCTATATTCATTACCAACGATATAATACCAATCAGTTCCGTTATATGAATATTTAATTTTATAATAATATGTAACACCACTGTCAGATGCAGCACTAGTATCAAAATAAATAGTTGAAGAAGATATTTTATATGTATTTCCTAAATCTATTTCAATATAAGCTGTTTCATTCACTTTATCAGCGTTAACGATTCCTCCGACAGAATATTTATCAGTTATGTTTTGAGCTACATCATTTCCTAATTTACAATTTGTTATTACAGTTGCTGAAGTTTCGCTACCGAATTTACTAGACCATGCTATGTTACCTTTATCTAATATGTTATTAATATTAGTTGCACCTGTACCAGCTACAAGATGTGAAACATCGATAGTTTCGGCTTCTATAAACTTACCATTTATAGAGCCAGTGTTTATATAACTAGCATTCATAGTCACTTTCTTATTTTCGTTTACTTCTATAACTGTATTGCCATCTTTATCTGTTAATAAGAATTGACTAGGTTTAATTATTACTTCGTCATTGCTTTTGATCCAAAATACAGGCTTGTTTTTTGTCCCTACTAAAAATGAACCATCAGTTATATTTACTCGTCCAGCACTCATTTTGCCAGTAGTTATGTTATCAGCATTGATGCTCAATTTACCATCACTAATCCATAAACCATTGGTTTTACTATTTGTAGAACTATTTGTTAAACCATTGATTAATTGTTGTTGATTTGCAGCAGTTGGAGTTAAACTAAAACTATTAGCTTTTATAGATATATTTCCTTCGTCATCTATATTAAAAGTTTTATTCTTATTATCATATATATAATTGCCTTTAGTATCTTTTTTACGTTTATATACGTCAAGATTATATGCCTTTATTTCTTCACCATATATAGCAGATACTTTTAGTCCTTCATCATCAAAAGATATGTATCTAGAATCATTACCGAATTTAAAAGTACCATCAAGTTTAAGTTCGAATGTCTTTTTACCAAATCTCATACCTACGATACCAGAATCAACATTGCCCTTAAATTCTTCTTCGCCAGTATTAGTTCCTAAATCAACACCTAATCCTATACCAGTTAGTTCGGTTCCTTCTTTACGTCCAAGGAAAGCACGAACCCCTACTATATTTTCATTATCTATTTCAACAGTTCTACCATTCCAGTCTTTGATCCAAGAAGGCAAAACTCCTGTAACGTCATCTACTAATATACCTAAGTCACTAGCTGTAACATCCCCGAAGCTTAACTTACTTCCATCAAAAGTAAGGAATGTTTTGTCAGCATTAGCTAATCTAAATGTACCATTATCAAGATCGAAATAACTTTTGCTATTAGTTCCTTGTAAATTACCTGTTTTAATATTATTAGCTGTTAATACATCAGCTGCTAATTTATCAGTAGTTATTGTATTAGTAACTAATGCATTACCTAAAATAGTATTAGTAGTAATCAATCCACCGTTTATAGTTGTTATATCTGGTAGTTCTCCTTTAAACGCTTTATTCAAATTAGTTGTAAAGCTATCATCGAATTTCTTATTAAAATTATCATTGAAACTTTTATCAAAACTAGTAGTGAAATTCTTATTAAATTCATCGCCGAATTTATTAAATGTTACATAACCGCTTAAATCAATATGAGGTGCCGCTATTTGTATAGTATCGCCATGCATATCTATTAATGTAGTATTTCCATCAGCATCTTTAGTGCCTAATTTAATACCGTTAATACTTAAATCAAATGAAGATTTTAACCCTTGCTTTAGATTCTCTGCAGACATGTCTATATCACTAGCAGTTTGGTTAATTACAGTTTGAGATATTATTTCAGATACTTTCTGTGGATCTTTATCAACATCAACTACTCCGTTTTGCACTATATTTACTATAGCGTCGGGAGTTATCTTTTCAGATGCTATTGAGCCTATTGCTTCTAATAAAGTAGGTTCTTTACCCTCTGGTCCAGCATAATACTTTTTAACTTCTCCGACTTCAGATAATATTTGATTAGTTTCTACTTCAAATTTAGACCATTTATCAGTTACTACTGTTAATCTAACTATACCTATAGCATCTTGACATATTACAAATACTCTTTTTAATAATGAATATTTATCAATATAAACTGTATATAAATCTTCTAATGTAGATTCTTCTATTATTTCATCGTTAGAACAAATAGCAATAGTCTGAGTTTCAGCTTTATCACCTTTTTCAATCTCTGCTATTCTTTCTTCTATCTTAGTAACTAATTTATCTGTATCACCATTATATGAACGTTTAACATTATATAATATAGTTTTTAAATTACCAGAACCTGTTTCTCCAAGAACTGCATATCCAAGTTTAGACTGTCCTAGTACAAATGAAGGTAGTCTTTCTTTATCTGTATCTGAACCTGAACCTGGAGCAACAATAGAACGTCTACGAGCTCTTTGTTGCCCACTGCTAGCTTCATTAGTATACATAGATAAATCTAAATCTGTAGCAGTTTCTTTGCTATATGTAGCATCTTTTAATTCATCTGTATTATATAACTCAGTATATATAGCATCAGCTTCAGAACTTTCTTTTTGTATTTGCTTTAATAGATATTTAAGTTGTCCACTATCATTTAAATCAATAGAATCAAGTATGAAATCTTCTATTGTTTGTCCTGTAGAAGAAAGCTTAAATGAATTAACGATAAGATTAACTTCTCCCTTGTCTGTTATTTCAAGAGTTTTGACACCATCATCACGACGAACAACAGTTAAGTTACGACCATCTATACGATCACCTTTTATTGTACCTGATTGTATATAGTTAGCATTAAAATATATTTGTAATTGTCCAGTTTTAGGATCACGAATAGAATATAAGCCCTTAACTGTACCGTTATTAGTTAATGCATTAAATACAGTTTCTTGGTCCAATATAAGAGAAGCATCATCTGGATGTGGTTGCCATGGATAATCATTAGCTGTATTATATAAAGCTAGATGTGAAATATTAAAATCGTATACTGAACCATTGTGACCAGTTATATATATTTTGATAGTCTTTGTACTTGGCAGAGTTTTAAAAGATGTAAAGAACTTACATACATCAGTTGTTATTTCTAAATCTTTATATTCATATAAAATAGTCTCTACATTGCTTTCATCGATAGAGCATATTCTTATATTTATTCTATTATCTATAGCAGATGTCGCTGATGTAGCATATGCTAACATCTGAAAACTATAATCAGAATTGGTTTTAATATCTTCATCGAATACTGTATATGATACACCACGCTCTGCATCGATAGCTACATCTGATTGTAACTTTAACCAATTATAACTTCCTCGTTGAAATACAGAAGGAGTATAAGACAAAACAGTACTACCGACTACATCATAATATTTATTCGTAAATGTAGTGAAAGCAGAATTTCTAATTAAGTTCTTAACTATTGCATCTACTGTTCCGACTCTATTCCATTTACCATTTTTATAAACCCATATAGTAGCAGGATCTGTTGAAGTATCGACCCATAATTGTCCATCATAAGGATTATTAGGTTTTTCAGTTACAGCTATTAAGTCATTAATATCTACTAATGTTATATGACTGCATGCTATAAGTTCATCTTCATTCATCTTATTTTTTTTATAAGCTTCAAATTGAATAATACATTTACCATCAATTTCGTCAGAAGTTACTTCTATTACATTTGAGCCTTTATGGTTTTCGTTCCATTCTTCGTCTGTAGTATAATTAGATGTATCAGGAGACCACATAGTCCATCTAATATCTTTTATCTCAGAAGTGATATCTTTATTATTCTTATATATAACTCCAGTTAAAGTTGTGCTTCGATCATAAGGTTGTAATAATAAGCCATTACTAGAGAATATCTCTGAATCATATAGTCCTATATCGTCGATAAGTTGTAAGGTGATGCTGGCACGTGTAAGTGCTTTATAAGATATCATATTATCACCTCGCTATATTATTTGTTTTCTTCTTGAGTATAAGCTTGTATTTCATATGCAGTTGCTAGTGTAGCATCCATGTCGTTAGCATTCATTCCTGCATTCTCATTTATTAAACTAGCTGTCATTACTTGATCTTCAGTTAATTGATTTGACATTAAATAAGCTCTACTATTTGAAGCAGCCACTTGTACTTTATCAACTAAATCTAATGTAAATTTATTTTGCTTATCTATATCATTTGCAGTAACGTATAATTCTCTAGTTCCTTCCATAAGTGTTAATCCTTCATTTGAATTAGTTACTACTTGACTTTTTAATGTAGCTATACCTCCATCATATTCATTCCATACATTCCATGTAATAGAACCATCGATAGCATCTTTATACCAAAAATATGAGAATAAACTATTAAGTAATTGTAAATCTTCTGTATTAGTATCGTCTAATAATTGACCTTTATATATAATTACAGGCTTAAGTATTGTATTATCATTATCTTGACCACGACTTAATTTATCTCCAGTACTTGATTGAATATACATTCTTATAGGATCTGAATTGTCATATACAACTTGTAATTCACTGTATTGCATATTGTTATAAGTAACTACGCATTTGATAACATCAGAACCAGCTATTAAATCTGGATACACTTTAAGTACTGTTCCACCTTTAGAATATTTAACAGGAGATAATTCAGTAGTGATAGTGCTATCTGAACCTGTTACTTGTTCATACTCACAAACTTCGTATAATTTATTTCCTGTTTCAGAGTTTTCGTTAATATAATCTTGTTGAGTTGCATCAAGTAATCTCCAACATGTATTTGTTTTTATATCTCTTATGTACCATAAAACAGATGTAGTACTTTCTGCATTTGCTATTTCAGATGCTAATTCTATAGCTTCTCCATTATAATAGAAACTAGCTTCTAATTGTATATATTCAGGACTATCATTATATATTGTATTTCCATTAACAGCTTCTATATGAACTTTAGAAGTACCAGTACCTGCTGCTATATTAGATATATTAATACTAAATTGTTGTCCAATTGACATATTGGCATATGGATCGTTATAAGAGAATTTGCATATAATGTCCATACTAGTATTAGGAGACAATACATTTTCATTAATGACTAATTGTCTCTTATCGTTTATAGTAACAGTTTCATTATTTATACTGTAATCCCAATTAAAATTATAACCTTCTGTTCCAGAGACTATTTCAGTTTCTACTCCTGCATTATCTCTACGATACCAATGTATATCACTTATAACATTCGTAAAAGTACCAGTAGTAAATGAAGGGTATTCTTCAGGCGAAAATAAATCAGGATTATAATATGTTGTTCCATCAGCTTTCTTTATATTAGAAGCAGTTAAAAATGGTCTAATAACAAGATTGTTAAACTTCCAGTTAGGAGAATAGGCACTATCTCCTGTAGCTGTAGGAACATATATTTGATTTCTGCTACCGCTAACTATTGATAACCCTCCTGACAGATAAGACGCATCTGTAGTATCAACGATAGTAATCTGTGCAGTAGCTTTAGCTGCATAATTGTTGTTTGCCATCTATATCACCTCTTTTAATTTTTTGTTATTGAATCAACGTAAGTAGAGTATGCGTTTTTTACCCATGTTACTTCATCTTCATATTGAACATATTGGCATTGAAATAATGCTCTTCTATTTACGTCTTCTCTAGTAACTAATATTTCTTTTGCACCTGCTGCGTAACGTAAGTTCCATGCAGCATCTTTTAATTTGTCAGTCTCAGAATTACCAGAGAATCTAGTCCATTTAAAATTAGATTCGCTCGTTATATCTGTGACATCTTTATTGTCTTTATATAATTTAACATATAATGTAGTGTAAAAGCCTTCGTCTGTAATCTGTGTTCCATTAGTGCTTAATAATTCTAATTTATAATTAGATGTATCTGTTTGAGATTCATCTGGATTAGTAGTACTACCACCGCCTCCATTTAGATCATAACCCATAGCTTGTAAGCCACGTGCCACTTCTTCAAGGCTTAAATCATAACGACCATATCCGTCATTATAATAAGGTGATACTATAACGTCTTTTATTTTATTCCAATCTTTTTGATTGATATCGGCCATAATAACACACCCTTTCATTAACTATAATATTATTACCAATAAAAAAGGCCGATTGTTGATCGACCCTTTTATATGACACTTATAAAATTATGCTGTATAAGTTATTCTCAATTTAGCATTTAATGCAAATACTATATAATATGACAAACTAGTAGAAGGATAATATGCTTTGAAGTGATCATATTTACCAGTTTTAAATCCATTGACTACATCACTACTTAATGTTATCCATTTGCCTCCGCCTCTAGCTAATGTACTTGAACCATCTACTAGAACATCAGAATATGAACCTGAACTATTACATGCATATAGTTTTAATGTAGCTGATCCAGATGTACCATGTGTAGTATTTGCTCTTTGTACATATATTTGAACAGATTTTACAGTTGAATTATTTAAGACACTCTTAATTTCAGAAAGTCTAGAACTTGTAAATCTGAAATTACCTTTATAAAAGTAGTATCCAGAATAATAACCTTGTCTTACTGATGAAGTATTTGTACTTGCTTTACTACTATAACTACTTGAAGAATAATTATCTGTATAACAATTATTAAATGAATAATCAGTAGTTCTTTCTGTTGTAGTTGAAGCTCCAGAAGAACCTGTTCCTGGTTTATAAGTTTCATCAAACAATACTTCCCAGCCTTTAGTTTCAGCTAATACGTAATTACATTTTTGTTGTACAGAAGTACCATCTGTACTGCTTATATCTATTTGTTTCTTATTAGATATTGTAGAAGATGGACGATATGTTACATAAGATGAACCGTTAGATATATAAGCATAGTTATTTCCATGATTTGTTAATGCACCAGTAGAACTATTACGCCATTGATTTATCTTATACCATCCTGAAGATGCTGCACCATATACATTAACGATATCTCCTTTAACTAATAATCCAACATAATTACCACTAGAAGAACCAGTCGATCTTACGTTTAAATTTGCTGTTATTACTTCGGCTGTAGCTTGTGTAGTAGTTGTAGAACCTGCTGGAACAGAAGGTAAAAATTCAAAAAAACTATTTAATGATGCTAGTGTTGTATCATCATTAATAATTATAAAATCTGCTATTTTTAATTGGTCTCTCATATTATCTATTATATTATCAAGTACTGCAGGATATTGCGAGAACTTGGTAGGAGCAGTCTGTCCATTATCTTCTATGACTCCTTTAAGACCTTCTTTTGTTTGTAACGTTAAATCTAATTCATCTGATATTGCCATTTTATCACCCTTTCTTATTCTCCGTTAATTTCTTTTAATATGTTTTCTACATCTCCCATTTGAGTTTTTAAAGCACTTACATCATTTTGTAAAGTTTCTACATTATTTTGTATAGTGAAAACTACTGAATTTGTAGCATAATCATTGTGAGTATGACTACTAGCAGCAGCACCTATATTAGCTGGTGTAATATTAATAGTTTTATTAGCACTACCATTAAATGTTCCAGCACTTGTACCATTAGTTTGAATTGTTAAAGTTCCAGTAGTCTTTGCAGCTTGTGTAGCAACGCCACCAGCTGATGATGAACCTGCATAATTATGTGTATGCGAAGCAGGAGCATATCCAGAGTGAGTATGATTAGTAGCAGCTGCTCCTATACTAGATGCTGTGATATTGACAGTTTTAGCAGCACTACCATCGAAACTAGCAGCAGTTGTTCCATTGGTTTGTATAGTTAATGAATTATTTACTTTAGCGGAACTAGTTGATGTATTATCATAAGAGCTTGTTACTTCTGGAGTTATAGTTGCTACATAGCTTTGACTAGAATATAATTTTAAATATTCTGGCGTTCTTGTATAAGTAGCTACATGAACTGTACACCAATCTTGCAATGGTTTAAAATATATATCATATTTTCCGTCTGCTGTTTTAACTGCAGCAACAGAATTTGCATACTCACGACCATCTAATGCAATCCATTTTAATGCTATGGATGTTTTCTTTAATCCATCTTCTAATCTAAAATAGAAAAATAATATACCAGAACAATTATATATTTCTGCTGCATTTATTAGAAAATTACCAGCACATGTTTTATATGGAGTAGTCCCAGATACGTCTACTGATGCTATTTTTGTCCATTTATTTTTATTAGTAGATGCTGAACCAGTAGTAACTATTTCTCCAAACATTAAATTAAGAGGCACATTTTGTGTACCATTAAAATCTGCATAGCCTATCTTTCTAGAATTATTGAGTTTAACTGCAGCAGTAGCTGCTCCTCCTGGTGCTGGAGCTGCTGCATAATTATGCGTATGATTTTCAGATGCTGCACCTATACTTGATGGATTTATAAGAACTGTTTTAGCAGAAGATCCATCATATAATGTGTTTGTTCCTCCTTGTACTGCCTTTAATACAATATTCAATTGATTATTAACTTTATTTGCACTTGTAGCATTACCACTAAGAGCTCCATTAAAAGTAGTTGCTGTTAAGCTACCAGCAGTAGTATCAAGATAAACACCTGTATCTGCTATACCAGTTAAAGCTTTAGCTGTTGCAGTAGGAGTTGTAGAAACACCTACAAGATAAGCCTTAGTCTTAGTATCAAGAGCTACATTCATTTTAGTGTCTGTATTGTTTGAAGCTGGTATTTTTACTGTATGCTCAGATATACTTGTTATATGTCCAGTATTATTTACTGTTAAATATGGCACTTTAAATGTTGCTCCATAAGCAGGAGCTTGATTAGCGCTATCTCCATAACTACCAGCTGATGCTCCAGATGTAGCATGCGAAATAGTAGTTCCAGATAGTGATATAGGAGAACTAGTTGTATATGTAGTATCCTTAGCAATTACGGTAATACTATCATTAGCTGCATTAGGAGTCAAAGTTATATTATTTCCAGCAGTTAATGTTAATGTATCAGTAATTGAATCAGCAACAATAGTAGTATTGCCAACTTTCACATTAGAGAATGCATTTTGATTGGCATATAAATTATCTAATACATTGGTTTTATATGCTATTAACGATTTTTGAATAGCATCCATTGTTTGAGTTTTAGTAAGCATTCAATCGTTATCTCCTTTCATTATAATAATTAATATATTATTTTTATTAAAAATATAGGCA
>ERZ1026862.869-NODE-869-length-19686-cov-4.085019_pt1 | contig 19686 bp, 16 predicted proteins | sample MGYA00380161_ERZ1026862 | MGnify/ENA primary metagenome ERZ1026862 (study PRJEB33269, sample SAMEA4719797) | human gut metagenome | biome: human-associated habitat; feature: organic feature; material: feces | place: Cameroon | collected 2013-10 ... | reverse complement strand
TCCTTGGATCGTAGGGAAATCTTCCGAGAACCGGGTCATTCTGATCAGAAGCTCATCGAAGAAAACCTTGTCCTCCATCGGAACAGTCATCACACTCGGCGCCCTGAGTCTCAGCACCCTATGTCCGGAATTACGCAGCAGCCCGGAAGAGAACGCTCCCATATACCCGATGGAATCCTTGAAATATTTCACGGAATATGCCGACTGCGGCGGGATCAAGGCGCAATCCTGCCCCCGCAACAGATAGGGATGGCCATCGACATCCGCAAGCACCTCACCGGAAATGAGATAGATGAACGACCAGTCCTCCCTGACCATCCTCCGCATCGGCTGAGCCGTAATATGTCCCGCCGCATTCAGCGGCCTGATCACGAATTGTCTCATTTTCCCTGCAAAAATAGCAAAAGAAAACCATCTATGAATATTCCAGGAAGCGGAGTGACGGTTAGGAACATATACAAAAAAGAAAAATGCTATCTTTGCAGCCTTATTTTGAAAAAGGAATATGGTTAGGACAAAGGAAAGCAAGGCCAAAGGGTTCTTTTTCGGGATATTGGCCGCTGTCAGTTATGGTGTGAACCCTCTGGGTGCGAAGTACCTTTACGAGGAGGGGTTGAATGTGGAGTCGGTACTGTTTTACAGGTACGGACTTGCGGCGCTGATCATCGGAATGATCATGGCAGGAAAGATGATCGCCGGGAGGAAGGTCGCTTCGACAAGCTCAGCGACTGGAAAAGATTCCGCCACCGAGCCACATTCTTCGGTCACTGAGCCTGTCGAAGTGACAGGATACGAGTCATTCAAGGTCAGCCGTGGTGAACTCTCGACGCTGACCGCCCTCGGACTGCTGTTCGTGATCTCCTCGCTGACACTGTACTGTAGCTTCCTGTACTTGGACAGCGGAGTCGCCTGCTCCCTGCTCTTCGTTTACCCGGTGATGACAGCCGTCCTGATGGCCATGCTCTATGGAGAGAAGATCACGAAGGCCACAGCGGCAGCCATAGCGCTCTCGCTGGTAGGAGTCCTTCTTCTTTATAAAGGTGACGGCGAAACCGTCCTCAGTACCGTCGGAGTGCTCCTCGTGATGGTCTCCGCCCTGAGCTACGCACTCTACATCATCGTGGCCAACCGAGCCTCCGCACCGGAATCCGAGCTGGGGACCGGGCACAGCAAGTTATCCAAATATATTCCTTTGCCACACAGGGTGACAATCCACAGGCTTGACATGTCGGCGATGAAGCTTAGTTTCTACGTGCTTATCGTCTGCGCCGTGTCGATGGTCCTGTTCTCGTTCACATCTGCGGAAAGGCATCTCATGCCGCTTGTCACCGGCCGCGAATGGGGATATTCATTGATGCTCGCCATCGTCCCGACCGTATTCTCGCTCGTCTCTATGGGAATCGCCGTGCGCATCATCGGTTCCACACCGACAGCCATCATGGGTGCCCTTGAGCCGCTCACTGCGGTCGTGATCGGACTCACTGTCTTCCACGAGGCTCTGACCGTCAACCTGGTAGTCGGCATCCTGCTGATCCTCACGGCGGTGATCACAATCATCCTCAGCAAGGGGAAAGCAACCGCATAGGCGGCGAAATTTGTCATCATGCAGAAAATAAGGGAAATACTCAGGATCGGTCTGCCGATCATGCTCGGACAGGCGTGCGTGATCATTCTGGCGTTCGCCGACAACATCATGATCGGGTGGCACAGCGTGGACGAGCTCGCCGCGTCATCGTTCGTGAACAATGTCATGAACCTGTTCATCCTCACCGAATTGGGATTCGCCGCCGGGATGACTCCGATGATAGGTGCGGACAACGGGACCGGCAACATCAAAGGAATCGGGATCACGGTGAAAAACGGTCTCATGACAAACGGAATCATCGGCGGGATCAGCATCATTCTCCTTACAATCATCTACTTCTGTCTTGATCACTTCGGCCAGGCACCTGAATTGATGCCTTACATCAAGCCTTATTTCGCCATCATCGGAATCTCTACCCTGTTCGCCCTCGGATTCAATGTCCTCAAGCAATTCACGGACGGAATATGCCGCCCGATGATCTCGATGACCCTGCTGATGATCGGGAACCTGCTGAATATATTCGGAAACTGGGTGCTGATCTACGGCAAGCTCGGATTCCCGGAAATGGGGCTCACCGGAGCCGGCATCAGCACGCTCGTCTCCAGAGCGCTGATTCTTCTCGTGTTCGTCGTATTCATATTCAAGTCAAAGAAAATGAATGAATATGCCCGCGCGTTCAAAGAGGCGCTCCTTTCCCGCGGCGAGATGAAAACCGTATTCAAGATGGGCTACCCGGTCGGCATCCAGATGGCCTTGGAATCCTCCACATTCACATTCGCCGCGGTGATGGCAGGCTGGCTGGGAGTCATCCAACTGGCGGCTCACCAAGTGGTCATCACCATCTCGCAGCTCTTCTTCCTGATGATGCAGGGGCTCTCGTTCGCCGTCTCGATCCTCGTCAGCAACGCTTTCGGCAGAAAGGACTTAGGGTCTGTCCGTGAATATGCCCGCAAAGGTTACTTCATGACACTCGGCATCTCCGCCACGCTGTCGGTGCTGCTTTACTGCTTCCGCTACCAGGCCGCCGGAATATTCACAGACTCCCCTGAGGTCTCGGCGATGGCTGTGTCGCTTTTCTTCCTGCTCTTCGCCTACCAGTTCGGTGACGGTCTCCAGCTCTGCTTCGCCAACGTCCTGCGTGGCATCCAGGATGTCAAGCCGATCATGTACGCGGCTTTTGTCAGCTACTACCTCATCGCCATCCCTTCCGCCTACCTTCTTGGCTTCAAGGCAGGTCTCGGCATCCACGGAATATGGATGGGCTTCCCCATCGGCCTCACCCTCGCCGGCATATTCTTCTACACCCGCTACCGCAGTGACCTCAAGAGGTTCGGCAAATCATAGTGTAAGCATAGGCTTAAATATTAAATGAAAAAATAATGGCATCCAAACAAATTGGGCATAATGAGATCGACATGCTTCATGGACCGTTGTTCATGAAGATTCTTTTGTTCGCGCTGCCGTTGGCGGCGAGCAGTGTGCTGCAGCAGCTGTTCAACTCGGTGGATGTGGCGGTGGTGGGACGGTTCGCAAGCAGCGAAGCGCTGGCGGCGGTGGGGAGCAACGCTCCGGTTATCAATCTGCTGATCAATCTGTTTGTGGGCATATCGATGGGTGCCAACGCAGTCATCTCCAACCATATCGGGCAGAATGACAGGGAAAAGATACGCAGTGCGGTGAGCACCTCAGCGGTCGTGGCGCTGCTCAGCGGCGTTTTCCTGATGGTGTTGGGAACGGCGGTAGCGGGGCCGGTGCACAGGATGATGGGGACACCGGTCGAGGTCACGAGGATGGCGGTGTCATACCTCCGGATCTACTTTCTGGGCATGCCGTTCATCATGATCTTCAATTTCGGGTCTGCGATCCTGCGAAGTCTCGGCGACACCCGGCGGCCTCTTTACATCCTGATATGGGCCGGGATCATAAACACGGTGCTCAACCTGTTGTTTGTCATCGTCTTCCACATGGGAGTGGAAGGTGTGGCGATCGCCACCGGCATCTCCAACCTGTTCAGTGCGGTGATGGTGGTCCAAATTCTGCTACGGGAGCAAGACCCTTACAAGCTGCACCTTGACGACATGCACATCCAGAAGGACGAACTTTCGCACATGCTGGAGATCGGTGTGCCGGCGGGACTGCAAGGAGTGGTGTTCTCCATCTCCAACGTGATCATCCAGGCCAGCATCAACAGCTATGGTTTCAACGCGGTCGCCGGCTCGGCGGCGGCTTTGAACTTCGAGCAGTACTGCTACTATGTCATCGCGGCGTTCAACGGGGCGGCGATCAGCTTCGTGGGGCAGAACTACGGAGCCGGGAATATGGACAGAGTCAAAAGAATATTCCTGATCTGCATGGGGTTAGGCACTCTTTCCTGTGCCTTGCTCAACTGGGTGTTCGCCGGATGGTCCGACTTTTTCCTCGGACTGTTCACGGATTCCCAGACGGTGAAGGATTTCGGCACGATCAGGATGCGGACCGTGCTGATGTTCCAAGGACTGGCATGTCTCTACGAGATCCCGGGGTCAGCACTGCGCGGCATGGGCCGGTCGATGCTCCCGACCCTGCTGACGGTCTTCGGAACATGTGTCCTGCGCATCGCCTGGGTTTACACCGTCTGTCCGGTCTGGGAAGGTTTCCAGGCGTTGATGTTCGTCTATCCTGTCTCTTGGATCATCACCGGCATAATGGTCATGACCGCATACCTTATCACATTCCGCAGAATCCAGCTGAAATCATTAACGGTCTGATGCTCAATTGATGGGGATTCACTCTTTGTTCCTCAATCACTTACCGATTCCTGCCCTTCCAAAATGACCGGCAGGAATCATGAATATATTCATTGATTGAATGTTGCTAATCACGGTGAATATTTACTATTTTTGTGGCTGATTGCAAAAAGCCACATTGATTATGACACCTCCGGCAAATGATTTTTCTGAAATATTCAAGAACCCCAATCCAGCGCAACAAGAGTTGATGGATCTGATTGACAGCAGGATAGAAGACGGCATGGATCGGTCCGACATTGAGGAGTCGTTGATCGGAGACATGATGGATGAAACTCCTTTCCACTTCTGTATGTCCTATGCTCTTTGGAAACTTGAATCAGATCGTGAAAAGGAATTCGACACCCTTCTCGAACAAAAGGTAGCCGAGATGAGTTCCGGCAATGATTCCGACTCCGGGACCGCGCCTGAAGATCCGGCCCCCCTCTCGCCACAAGAGATCATGGAGATTGTGAACGGACTGCCAGGCTGGGGCAACCTAAAGAAGAGGATGGAGGAAGTGATAACCTGCCACGCCACCGGTGAACGCCGCGGCATCATGGATCTTAAGAAGAACCTTCCGGTGATGCACACCATTCTCATCGGAAATCCAGGTACCGGGAAAAGTTACTGTGTACGCTACCTGTTGCACCTATATAAAAGCCTCGGTATGCTGGACAGTGACATCATCAGGTATACAACCCTCACTAAAATATCCAACAACACCGTTTCCAGCGAGGTGAATTGCGCGGTCGGGGGAATTCTTGTCTTTGAGAACGCCCATGAACTCTATCATAGCGAGAACAAAGCCATCGACACAGAGCAGCAGATTGTACGAAGCCTCATCGATGAACTTGAAGACCCTATGAAACAATCCTCCTGGATGCTTGTGCTGAGCGGAGAGCCCAAAGGTATGGAGAGTCTTCTGGCCACTTACCCGGAACTGAAAAAGCATTTCCAAGAGCCAATCTATATGGGGGATTTCACACCGGAGGAACTGTACGGTATCGCTGACAATTGTTGTGGAGACAGGGACATAATCCTATCCTCCGAGGCAAGGAAAAAACTGGAGATGTTCATCCTGCACAAGTACAATCTCCGCGGCCCGGACTTCGAGAACGCAAGGTTTGTCCAACGGCTTTTCGATGAGCGCGTCATTCCGGCGATGTACCGTCGTCTCTCAAGGGAATCCGGCAATGACAACGCCTACGATCTGAGCTTGGTCTTGCCAGAGGACATTCCTTCGATCAGAGGTCGCGCCGGTGACGCCATGAACGAGCTTGACGAACTCATCGGTCTGGCGAAGATCAAGACAAAAGTCAAGGACTACCTCAACGCAGTGAGACTCGCATCCAAGCGGATGGAGTTCGGACTGCCGACAAGCATGCCCCGCCTTCACATGGCATTTCTCGGAAATCCGGGAACCGGGAAGACAACCGTGGCCGAGATAATCGGCAAGGTGTTCGCCGAATTGGGAATCCTGTCCGGTGGAAGGGTGATACGCACGGAGAAAAGCCAGATGGTCGGTCAGTACATCGGTGAGACGGAATTCAAGATGAACAACTTGCTGTCCAGGGCCCGGGGCAACATCCTGTTCATCGACGAGGCCTACCAACTGGTAGAGGGAGGCGAGAAGGATTTCGGGCGCATAGTGATGAACTCTCTTCTTACGGAACTTGGCAGGGACAATCTGGACATGGTAGTGATTCTCGCCGGATACACGGCTCCGATGAAGAAACTTCTGGAAAGCAATGAAGGAATAGAGAGTCGTTTTCCGAACGTTTTCAATTTCGAGGACTACACGACCGAAGAACTTTTGGAAATCGGAAAACTAATGATCCGCAAGCAGGGATTCAATCTTACCAAGGGAGCTGAACAGAACATGATGACCATCATCCAAACTGAGTCCGAGAAGCCTTCCCCACGTTTCGGCAATGGACGATTCGTGTCGAACTTACTTCAGAACGAGATACTTGCGACACTTGGGGCAAGAACCTCAAAAATGGAAAACCCGACAGCCGAAGATCTCAGCACGATTCTCCCCGAGGATGTCGTGATCGGCAAGAAACAGAAAGATGTGGTCTTTGACGATGCCGCCATTGACTCGGCTCTGAGACGGCTTGACAACCTTGCCGGCCTAAGCAATGTCAAGCAAGCGATCCACAACTTCGTCCGCTCGGCTCGCTACCTCCATTCAATCGGAGAACCTTACGTCGGCAAAGGACTTCTGTCCTGGAGGTTCATCGGCAAGAGCGGCACGGGCAAGAGCACGGTAGCCGAAATAATGGCCACAATTCTCAAGGGTATGCGCCTCATCGCCAACAGCCACATAACAGAGATAAAAGGCGAACGAATATTCAATGTTTCAGAGGCCGACTGTGACACCGTGCTTCAGGAAGCCGTAAAGAAATCATGTAACGGATTGATATTCATAGATGTCGATGATTCAAAATTCAACGAGGCGAGGCTTGGTTACGGCCGCGGCGTGGAACAGATACGACTAAAAGTCAAGGAATTGACTGTCGAGAGCGGTGGTGAGTGCGCTCTGATTCTCGCTGAGCTGGACGCTCCGAACAAGAACGTGGCCGAGCAACTGTCTGACGGCGGAGTCTATGAGTTCGACCACACTTTGGTGTTCAAGGATTTCACTCCTGAAGAACTCTTCCAGATCCTTTGCGGATGTCTGGAAAAGTACTCGGTAAGTTTCAGTCCAGCCGCCGAAAGACACATAAAAGAATTCCTATATTCGCTCAGTTCCTCGATCGGAGCATCGGCCAGAACAATGAAACTCATGTCCAGAACCATTTACCAGCAGGTTATCCTCAGAGAATCCGGTCTGGCCCGCCCACCAAAGTCCCATCAGGTCCAGCTCGCCGACATCGAGACATTCAAGTGGGATTCCAAGAAAGGGAAGATCGGGTTTTAGCGGATCGGACCCTGAATTCCGCACAACGCTCTGGTGCGATAATGCCATTTCTTGCGCCTGTCACGTCACTTTTTCACTCTGTCTGAAGCATAAAAGCCACAAAATGCTCCTCTCATAGTGATCATTCACCATGGGAGGAGCAAACTTTGTATGAAAACGTATATATCTATAAATGAGCATATTCTAAATTCCTGCCCTTCCACGATGCCTGGCAGAATCACGGAATATATTCATTCATAATCACTTAATAAACTCATTACAGATTTGGCCCGTGGTTTTGAGGTATGAGAGCCAGGCGAGGAAGTGGTTGATGTCGGCCTCGACGCTGTCACGGTTGGCCACCTGCCAGAGGGTCTGGGCCTCAAGGAGATCGGAGAGGGTCTCGGTGCCGGCATCGTAATGGAGGCGGCTGACACGGACATTCTCCTCTGCGGAAGCGGTGTTGCTTGCGGCCAGAGCACGTTCATATTCAGACTCATCCAACTCGTTGGCGGCCTTGGACATCTCAAGGGTCATCAGCTCGTAGTTGCTGTCGCGCTCGGAGACGGCCTGCTCGTACTCGGACTTGTCGGACTTGACCTTGTAGAAATGCTCGCCGAAGTGGAAGATCGGGATGCTGACCTTGGCACCGACACTGAAACCGGCCTTGTCGATGAATGTCTCATCGTTGACGGTCAGGCCGTGGGTGTAGCCATAGCCAGCGAATATCCCGGCCTGAGGGAGAGCGTCGGCCCTTGTCATACGCACCTGCTGGGCGGCTGCCTGGACCTTCTTGTCAAGCATCTGGTACTCAGGTCTGCCGGAAATGGCAGTCGAGCCAGACACAGAGCCGGACTCGGGTAACGAGGATTCCGCTACATCCACCTCACTGTCAAGAGGATAACCGATGTAGTGACAGAGATTCATCTTCGCGAGACGGACAGCATTCTCAGTACGTTTGAGATTCAACGCCCCTTCATTGACCTTAACCTCAACCTTCAGAACGTCATTCCTGTCGCTCATTCCGGCGGCCTCGGCCTTACGGACTGTCTGCAAGAGCTCTTAAAGAAGGTCATTGTACTGGACTGGACCTTATGCAGTTCCTTGGCACGGATGACGTTGGCGTAGGCGGTGGCGGCGACCATCGCCAGCTTCACCTTAAGCTCAGGGTCCTCAAGCTTACTCATCTCATAGGCGGAATACGCTCCACCGATGACCAGCACGGCGATCAGGAAATAGACAAGCTTGTTGTTCCTGAAAGCCCAGTTTCCGAAATCAATACTCATAACAAACCTCCCACGTTAGTTGAAGCGGTTTTTGGAAGAACCTTCACGGCCTGTCCCTCAACCAGTTTGTGCACACCTGCGGTGACAATCACATCTCCCGCGGCAATTCCCGAAAGTATGGTCATCGTCCCGTCCGAGCGAAGGTCATCAACCTCAACCGTCCTCTTCGCGACAACCTCGCCGGAGAGCAGCCAGACGCAGCTTTTCCCACCATCACTGAATATGGCGGAAGCCGGAGCGGCCATTCCCTCGGTCTGCCCGTCCTGTGAATATACCTTGACCATAGCGTTCATTCCCGGAGCCACACCGGCATCCTTTCCGGCTATGGCCAGACGGACAGCGTAGAGCTGGTTGGCATTGGCCTTAGGACTCGTGCTGAGATAGCGGAGCTCGACAGCCTTGTCCTGAAGGAAGCCGAACGAAGCCTCGAAACGGCAGTTTCTACCGATGGATGAATATTCCTTGGCCGGCACATTGATCTCAACCTCAAGGGATTCGCCGGACACAAGGCACAGAACCGGCATTCCGGCGCCAACCACACCAGTTCGAAGAAGTCCAACATCCCTTCAGGAAGAAAGAAGCTGAGGTAGTGCTCGTAGAGCTTTGCTTGTGTAGTATCCTTATCCATGACTACAAAGGTACTTCCTTTCACGGAATCTACCTTAATGGCTGGATTTTTTTATCATATCAGACACGGATATTTGCTGGTGAGCCGTAAATTATTCAAGACTATTAAAAACTGTTATTGTGGCTGTGATAGTGTTTATTCTGTGATGTCCTTTTCTCTCAATCTGTTCTGTACAAGATCGCGGGAAAGAACCTTGTATTTTATTGAGACTGTGTAGCTACAGATGAACATGTTAGATCCGTTTTTGACAGGATTCCCTACCTGTTGCACTCCAGCCACAAATCGGTTCATCGGCGCGTTTTTCCCTTCAAAGAACTTTTCAAGATAGAACTTGTTTTGAGCCGTTACCGTTTCCACTAATTTCTCATCGTTGTTGAATCCCTCCACGCCATTGTCGAATAGACGATGGAAGACTGTTTCCTTGGCGGAAAGCATTGTGTCACTTTTCTTTGAAGCTATGCCTTCCACGTGGAAAGTGGCGATACCATTGTCAATTTCCATAAGTTCAACATTCCCTGTGTGCTGCACCTGTGCGAATGCTGAGACCGCGGCAAGGATAGCCGCGGCCATAAATAGTAGTCTTCTCATTATAGAGATTTCAACATATCGTTAAAAGTATCAATTTTTGGAGGGCGGGATGTCACGGTGAGTTTAAGACCGCTGTCAAAGGCATTCTGAATTTCGACACCACCTTTTGTGACGTTGCAGAGAGTCAATGAACCGCTCTTGATTTCTTTTGCTTTAAGTTCACCTATTTTCTCAGAGATTGTATCACCTGCTATCTCGACCTCTTTGTAAACCTCGAATGCATTTCCGGCAGCGACACCGTCATTGGAACCGACGCTTATATATAGAGTCTTCGCCCCCTTCTTAGGATGGGTCTCCGCTATTGATTTTATTTCACCAGAAACGCGGAAATACTTATTAACAAGTTTATTCATATCATCGGAAACCAAGGAGAATGATTTAACATTGGCTTCATCATACCCGGTACTTGATGACCCGTAATGAGTTTCCTTCTCACTTCCTTTTGCGCTGCCGTCCGCGACATTTATGATTGTCCAAGAGTACTCAAGAGTGGTCTCGTACTTGGTTTTGCCATCATTTGTCTCTTTCTTGCCAGTAAAAGCGGTAATCTGAGCAGTCAGCAAGTACTCAGCGTTCTTTTCGCGCGCTATTTCAACAGCCTTAGCCGTGTCGTAAGACATATCGCTGATGGTGCTACCATCGATGACTGTAAGACGCGGTGATGACATAAGTCCGGAGATCATTTCACTCCGAAGTTTCTCTGCCCACTTTGAGTCGATTCCGGAGAGGTAGTCAACTTCACCCACGAGAAGGGTACTTTTCTGCGCGCTAAGGTTCAGTGACAGAAGCGCCGCAATGAATAAAACTACTGTTTTTTTCATAATGAAATTTTTAAGTAATGTGTAAAAAAAATAATAAAGTAATTATGTGTTAATAATTACATTGCATAACAAATTTAGTCTGCCGCCAGCCGGAAGCCAACTTTTCCATTGCTGTCCGTTGGTTTCATGTGCCCTCTGACCGCACAGCGAAGCATCCACGGGTCATCCGCGAAACTTCCGCCGCGCACTATTTTTTGGACACCTTTTTCAGGCCCGGTCGGGTTTACCACCGCATCTGCCTTATAACGTGCAAGATAGTCTGAACACCATTCCGCCACATTGCCTGACATGTCATAAAGACCATAGGCATTCGGAGACTTTGTGGCAAGAGGGGATGTTGACACCCCGGTAACCGCCACTTTCACTGATTTCCCACCGGAAGGCTCATCCGGAGACCCACCTGCCCGAGCGGCAAATTCCCATTCAGCCTCGGTCGGAAGTCGAAAATGAGTTCCTGACATTGCATTAAGCTTCTCTAAGAATTCTTGAACATCATACCAAGAGACATTCTCAACAGGCAGATCATCTCCTTGGTGAAGTGAAGGATTGCTGCCCATCACGGTTTTCCAAAGGGTCTGTGAGACTTCAGTTGTACCTATTTTATAACCTTTCAGACTTACGGAATGGACCGGTTGCTCATAACTCATCGTGCTCGCTTTCCCGTTTTTCGCAGTTGAGCCCATCTGGAAAACCCCACCAGGGATATCCACCATTTCATAAGAAATGCCATTGAGAGAAAAACTGCCTTCCGCCTTCAAAGGAACAGAGACGGAACCTTTGCGGCGGAGAGCTATTTCAAAACTGATGCGTTCGGTATTGTAGCCTGGCGCCTTGATTTCAAGAATATGCGTTCCCTCCGGACCCTCATATTCAAAAGGCAGGATGCTGGAGAGTTTTTCTCCGTCAACGTACACATCCGCATTACGTACATTGCTCTCGAATCGCATTTTTCCTGTAGGACCTGTATAGGCCACCTGAGGAATCTCCACCTGCATTATGTAAGTAGATTTTTTCTGTAGCGGCTCCTGAAACTCATAGCGAAGCGGCAGATATTTCATGGTCTTGATGTTCAGCCACCAAGACTTGTCCACCATATACACCCACCATTCTCCATCTTTGAACTCAGACTTCACCACCGACCCTTCAAATGTGACATCCTGCAGCACGAGACCAATTTTTACCAAGGCGCACATCTCTCCGTTCAGGTCCTTCACTTCATAACGTACCGCGCTGATGTCGCTTGGATCGATGTGGAAATCCTTGACGGTGAGTTCCTGACCCCAAGCAACCAGCGAGATTGCCATAACGGTTAATATCGCAAACAGTCTTTTCATCCGTCAAATCTTGAAATTGTCCAATGTGAATATGTCATCGTCAGGCGTTTCCATTGGCTGCCATGTACGGACGTTGATTTGCGGGGAGTCGGGGTTCTCGAAATTCCAGACAAGGAACAATATTCCCTCGTCACTGTAAGTCGAGGAATTCCAGTGCTGGATAAGGGTAACACCATAGAAATTCGGATTGGCTCCGTGGCGCAGCACCTTGATCTCATCGAATTTGACATTGATATATCCATTGCGCGCGAAGACTCGCTTCAGGTTGGCGAGATATTGCTGCTTGCTTTGCTTGGTGTACTGTATCTCAGGCCTTGTGGAGCGGATCTGTAGCTCGTTGGGCACACGTCTGATGACCTTCCCTGTGATGATGAGAGCGTCCTCGCTGAAAACAGCGTCCATAAAGTCGATGTCTTTCTGGTTGTAGGCGTTGCGGAACTGCTCCACATAGTGCAGTATCTGCATACGGCGGTCAAGGTCATCAAGCTCCACACCTTCTTTCATTATTCTCATGTACTGGTTGATGCCGATGGTGAAATTGAAATCCACGATACGCCCTGACTTGTCGAAATCTATGCTGACCTCCTGAATCTTGTTTCCTGTGTAAGTGTCATCCAAAGGCTTCATTTCCATTTCAATGTTCCGTACCTGCCAGCCACTGGACTGTCCGCCGCCAAGACGTAGACAGTTTGTGACAATCTCATCGTCAAGAGTCCTGAAGTGTACATTCTCCCAAAGCATTGCTATGCTGTGGGAGGCCATGTCATCAATGTCAATGCCGCTGAAGTTAACATAACTTCCGCTTGCCTCGGCGACGTTGATCGCTGTAAGCAGGTTTGAGACCTGCCGCTCCACCCGTGTTTTCAGCGATGTGTCTGAAAGCCCGTCTCCTATTTCAAAATCCACTTTGTTTTGGGCTGACGCCGTTGATAAAACGATGGACAATGCTGTTATAAAGAGTATTTTTTTCATCTTATTTTGAGAATGTAAACCAAACTTTATCGTAACCATTGTAATTGTCGGAAGTCTTGCCAAGCGACCTGAAGTCAGTGCGGTCAGCGTTTCCCGGCCCCAACACTGTTACCACGGCGGAATCCTTTCCTATCAGAAGGAACACATCAGCAGGATTTCTGCATGATTCCATTGGGCCGGTCTTTTTTATCTTGAATTCAGCCTTGAGACGGGTAAGAATCGACCGTGCCTCGGAGTAACTTGCGGCTGAGAGCAGCTTGTCCACAACTTCTTGCTGCCATGCGACCTCAAGTTTGAGAGATGGATCGCCGGCGGCGGCATTCTGCCTTGCAGGTGTCACAGGCTGAATGTTGTTTTCCACACTAACCTCATTTCCGTTATCCTTTTTCACGGTGCTTGAGGATGTGTTATCCACAAGTGTCACGTTGTCCACGTTAAGTATGTTGCTCTTCTTGACGTACAGGAACACCTTAACCATGTCTCCCCGGCGAATCTGAAGAGAGTCTCGTTGCCCTTGGATGTTGCGGATGAGGATGTCCTTGTCGCGGAAAGATTTCTTGGACTCGGCATATTCCTTGATCTGGATCAGAAGAAGGTCATTCGCCACGTCAAAGGCGTCCGCCGCGGTTTCCATCGTGGCTTCGGCGTAGAGATACAGAGGATTCCTTTTTATGGAATTCATCTTCTTTGTGTTCTGCCCCCACATTGGAATGACAGCTGTCAGAATTGTGACTATAAACAATAAACGTTTCATCATTATAGCATTATCTCTTCGAACAAATATTTGATGGAGTGAGTCGGAACAAAAGGTGTAAGTCTGGCTCGCACGTTACCCTTTCCGAGGGCGATGACAGAGTGTGGGAACTTTATACGAAAGATGTGATTGTAGGCCGCCGCTTCGTTCCTGTAAATCACCAGCGCCTCCATTCCCTCCTTGTCCTCCGCGAGGACTCCGCAATAGGTTTTGCATCCGCTGTTCGCGGCATAGGCGGCGATCGAGTTGATCTGGCTGCTGAAATTCACACTTTCCAGTCCATACACACTCATTGAGACATCAATGACAATGTCAGAGTCGCGGATGAGTCCGGACACCAGATTGTGCAGGGTTTCTTCCTCGAAAAGAATGCTGTTGACAGGTTTCATGTCTTCACCCGTGAAGAAAGTGTCCGCTGACAGAGAAGGAAAATAATACTCCCCATCCCTGATGACAGCGATTCCGTCCTCCCGTGTTTCCGGATTGTCAGGAGAATGGGGCGGCCCGTTGAATGTGGATGATTGTATTTCAGACGGAAGCCGTCTGCCGTTTTCCACCATATTCCTCCCCGTGAGCAGTTCCAAGTCGGAAGGGAACACCATCTGTCCGTCCTGCCACTTGAATATATACCTTGAGTGGGATATGTTGTGAATTTCAAGAATCCCATGACCGCCCGGGCAAAGGGTTTTCAATGAAGCCAAGGATCCTTGACTGAATATGACACCATCTTCCAACAGTTGTGTGTCGAGCGATTTCTCTCGTTTGACCGGAAGATCTGCCTCAAGAGCGTATCTTTCCAGAAAATCGCACACGACCGGACCTGTCAGCAAGCGTTCCTGAGTGGAGAAGAAACTGTAGCCGATGTGTTCTATTACTCCTCTTTCCCTTATAATGGTCACAGGCGTGTTCATGAACGTAAGTGCAGCCGTGTGCTCCCCGTCCGGAAGAGACACCAGATTTTCCTCACCCAGTGCCTTTCCCATCCTTTCGAGCAGGTCGCTTCTGTAGGACAGTTCCCCGCCCAGAAGAAGTCCTGGCAGAAACAGCCCCAGCAGAACCGCGCTTATGTTACGAACTCGTTTCATCAGTACCCGATGGTGAAGCTCTCCTGACCTCCGCCCGGATGATGGATGTATCCTTGGACAAGCTTGCCATCCTTGAACTTGGTGTTTACAAGCCTGTCTCCTTTGGCCACCTGCTTGTAAGAGCCGTTCTTAAGGTCGATTGTGTGAGATTTTGTTATGATGACCTCTCCTCCCAAGCCATGTGGCCTGCCGCCTTTCATCGGACCTTCGTAAGTGCCCCATCCGAGGTTGTAGGTTTTTGCGACAGGTTGTGGATCAGGTTGTGGATCAGGCTGTGGATCCACGGGATTAAGGGTGTCCGGTGGCGTGGTGGTGTCGGTACTGTCCCCTCCATGATTCACTTTAGGCGTGTCCACAATCTGGCTAGGCCCACATCCATCAGGATTGTGCGGACCTTTACCGCCTTTGCCTTTGACACCTAACAGATAATAAGCCGATCCACCGGCCACCAGAACCGCCGCGATGGCAGCGATGAGTATCCAGTTCCCCTTGGGTTTCTGTTTGATTTCTTCAAGTTCCTGTCCGCATTTCGGACAGACGAATTTCCCGTCCACTTCCTCCAGATCGGTTTCCTGAAAGATTGTCTCTTTGTCGGCTTCTGCGCAGACACCGTAATTGGTGCATTTATAAGTTTTTGCCATGGTATTCGTTAATTTTTGAGTGTTTGTATCGCTTTCTTGGCCGCCTCAAGGAACTCGAGGAAGGCTGGTGACCCCTGATTGTTGCCTGTTTCCGGAAGAAGGATGCCGTTGAGCAGTTCCTGAATCTTAGGGCGCAGTTCGTTCACCCTGTTTTCGATGTTCAGGAACTGTCCCTTCATCTTCGACTCCACCTGTTCCTTGATGTCTTCACAGAAATCCTCGGTAAACTTCTCGCTGAACCCGATTTCAGAGAATTTCTCCGAGAGAGGCTTCAGTGTCTCAAAGCCGGTGTCCTCATCGACTTCTGTGGTACCAAACATCTTGCGACCAGTCCCGTCCATCACATCGCCATATTTGATGATGCCCATCACGTAAGCAAGAATCACCCAGCTCATATATTCCTTTCTCAACTGGGACTTTTGTTTTTCCTGGGCCATGAAGAGGTCAGGAAGGCCTTCTCCTCCCACACCTTCACCGAAGAGTATGATCTTGTACTTTCGGACTTCTGACTCGCTCATAGAAGAGGTGACAGTCGTGAGATAGTCGTATTTCTCCTTGTAGAAGGTGAGGTTCTGGAGGCAGCGAAGAGGGAAGCAGTAGGCGACGCTCATCACGGTGATCTCGTTCTTCCTTTCGCCTGACATATCCACCTTGACGATTACGCTCGCATCCGTCGCATTCTCCAAGGCTGTCTTAAGGTTCTCGGCGAACTTCTGGACTTTCTCATTGCCTTCGACCTTAGGAAGGTTCACCAGCACGCGGCGCCGCATCACTGTGCGGCCGACTATAGTGACTGGATTGTTTGCCACGGTACGGTTCACCTCGCTTGGGTTGAACCTCGCAAGCACACCGCTTTCCGAGATGACCTTGCGCGCGAACTGCTGAAGGTCCTCAGTCGATGAATATTTCTCGCTGAGCTGCTCAAGAATATTGCGGTTGATAAGTTTTTCCTTGTCTTCGATCAAGGTGTTGTCGTGGATTGACACGACTTTCTCGCGGACTGTTTTCTCAAAGATGTCGTTGAGCGCGTCAAGGTCAATCGCGGCGTTGGCGCGGGCGAAAGTCTTCTCCGTGCCAATGAGTTTCAGTATTTCCTGGCGGACGGCGGTGGAGATGTTCTCCTGATCCTTCTTGCTGTGGATCATAGTCTCCGTGAACACCTTTACCTTAGGCTGGTCATAGTAGCGGATGACTGTTCCTTCCAGACTGTCGGTGTCGACGTTGTCTTTGCAAAGGTCTCCGACTTGCTTGTCGCTGCTCTTGATGGCATTGACCACAGTGTTCACAAACTCCTCAAGGCGTGTACGTAGAACGTTCTCTTTGCCTTGAAGAACCTTCAACACGTCAAGAGCGAATCCGCAGGCCTCGACTTCTGTACGCCTCTGGCAGATTTTCTGCATTATCTCCGCATACCCGGCGAGCATCTGCTTGCCTTTCAGTCCACGGGTGATCAGTCCGGCGTCATTGTATTCCTTGGCCTTGGCCTGACGCTCCTGCTCAAGTTTGTCGAGGAGCTGGCGAAGTTTGACCGCCCTGTCCTCGAACTGCTTGATCTTGCCTTGCGTCTCAGAGCTGATGCTGTCGCAGAGTTCAAGAAGGTTGTGCAAAGCGAAGGTGCCGTTCGCCCATTTGTCGAAAAGATCCGCTTCCATTCTTTGGACAATCTCATCGGCGTGCTTCTCTCTGGCCTCTTTCTTTCCGGCGAAGAAATCTGCCACTCCAGTGGCTCTGAAACCAGTCTGCAGTCCTTTGGCGCAGAACTCATTGAGTTTGGCGATAGGCTGTGATGTGCTTTGCGCGTCCTCAAGCCATTTTGGCACAACCTTGCCCCAATATGCCTGGAATGTTCCCCACTTTCCCTCATCGGACGGAAGGATAGGAATATCCAGCATCAGGTGCTTGTCTGAGAATCTCCAGTTCTCGAGCGGGTTGCCGAGTTTTTTGTCCTGTCCCTTGACGTAGTCCGCCCAATCGACGTTTGACGGAGCGCTGCGGTAGCCGAGGTCGTCGTTCCAGTTGTTGTAGCGCAGTTGCAGAAGAGCCTGCCGACCGAGAGAGTAGGTGAAATACTCCTTGATTTCCTCTTCCGGGACCACGACCCTCTTTATGCCGAATGATCCCACGGTCTTGGTTCTGTATGGAATGATGGCTCCGTTCTTGGCCTTCTCGTACATCTCGTTGAGTTCGGTGATGTTCTCGAAGGTGGTGCTGCGGATAAAGTCCCCTGTGGTCTTGTCATTGAACTCGATAAAGACTTTGCTGTAAACGAAATCCGCCACGACCTGCGGCAGTTCCTGAAGTGAGTCAACCGTCACGCCTTTCTCGTTCTCGTTCGTGTAGACCATCAGACCATCGGCGACACGCCTGATACCGTCAAATTCCAGTCTGCCTGTAGGTGACATTCCGGTGAGGTCGTAAGGCTTCCACGCCCCGCAGAGCAGCGCGTTAAGTTCCTCAAGCGCGGCATAGCCGTTGGCGTGATAGCGTCCCTCGTCGCTTCCCGCCGGAGGCGTGATCTCAGGAATCATAGTGTATGCGACAATATTGGCGCCTACGGACTTGCCTCCATCCATTGTATGATACTCTTCCTTGAAGGCGTCAATCATACGCGTCTGGGCCACCACATCCACAATCGAACCCGATCCTGTGCCTCCGGCGAGACCACCGAATATGTAGATACAGGTGCCGCTGGCCTTGCTTATCTCATTGACCCTCTTGTACACGTCCTCCATCGTCGCCCGGTACGTAGAGACATTCGCTCCGAACAGGATCCTTCCGGCGCGCCGCATCTGGCCGGCCGCCACGCTAAGGGTGCCGATGCTTTTCTGCATAACCTCAGGGTCTCCGACCACACCTTTCAGGCCTGGGTAGCTTGAAGGGCTTGCGAAGACCTGCTCCAGTTGTATTCCTTTGATGTACAGGAACTCGTTGGCGTTGAACTGTGCGTTTTCTCCAAGCACGTACCAGCTCTTGTCGCCAGGATGCATCATTTCGTCCGTGGTGTCGACGTAAAGGAATCCGATAGGAAGTTTGGCTCTTTCTTCAGGAGTGAACTCTTGGAACAGACGTTTTTTGAAAGCCTTCAGTACTTTTCCGCCCGTACCGCCAAGGCCCACTAAAATGTGGTTTTGTTGTGGAATATTCATAATGTTGCAGTTTATATATTGTCAAAATCAAATTTGTCAGAATAATTGTTATCCTTCTCCTCCTCTTCTGTATGACGGAAAAGATCCTTGTAGGCCAGAAATCCGATAATGCCGAAAGGAATAAGTTGGATTATGAAGAAAACCAATACTAGCCAGAGACGAGTTACACTTACTATACGTGGAGTCTGCTTCTGGAGCTGGTTACTTATATGTCGCACGCCTAAATTGAAACCACGTTCCAAAGGGTAGGTTATCGCAAATCCATATCTTTTTTTGAAGAAGGCTTCTTGGTCTGCGGCGATCAATTCTGTGGGGACTCCTTTATCGGTCTTGAGAAACCAACCAAGAAAAGGATATTCTCTATGAAAATCATCGCAAGCATTCCCAGCATATATTGAGCTTACCAAAAGTTGCGTCTCTTCATGTTCCATAGGTATGAAATTTCCTCCTAAGAAGGGTGAAGGATAACCATCCATCTTTTCAAGACCGGAATCGGCGACGGCTTCGTACGCCATGATAAATGATTCGTTTTGCAAGTCGCCATCATTCACAACATCATATTCCCATTCTTCAACCATTCTTTCCGCCACTAGCTTCATATTTTTCAGACCTATGTATGAAAGGACGGTAAAGAATGTAATTATCGCTGATATTGAGCAGATAACATGGAATCCCGACTTGACATTGTAGCGTTTGTTCCAAAGCTTTGTGTAGTGAGTGCATATCCACCAGCAAAGAGTGCTGAAACCAAGAGCCACCGCAATCCATAGCAGTAGCATGCCAGTTCCGTCCATAAACAGACCTTCCGTAACGATATCTATGAAATTCTGGAACATAGGCACTAACAGAAGTCATCATCAATGGATGAATCAAAGTTTCCAATGTTGGAGATGTCTGAGTCCATATCATCGAAACCATCGGAAGTAGGTACTGTCTTTGAAACTCTTTCTGTCGTGGTCAAAAGGAGAAGGTATAATAAGTTAAGCGCTACCGTGATGACGATAGACCATATTATGGCATGATGGAATTTATGATTCAGGGAGTCTCTAAGGGATTCTATTTGAGAAGATGTTGAGGTATGAAGGTCAGCCTGCAAAGACGTTTCTCCGGTAAGATGACCTTTTGCGGGATTGGAAACTCCAGAACAGATGGCGTTTACGGCATCAGCTGAATAAT
>ERZ1026862.860-NODE-860-length-19776-cov-4.589575_pt1 | contig 19776 bp, 18 predicted proteins | sample MGYA00380161_ERZ1026862 | MGnify/ENA primary metagenome ERZ1026862 (study PRJEB33269, sample SAMEA4719797) | human gut metagenome | biome: human-associated habitat; feature: organic feature; material: feces | place: Cameroon | collected 2013-10 ... | reverse complement strand
CATCATGCTTGCGCATGGTGACATAATATAATAAATTAAATATTCTGAAATTGGAGAATTTATCATGAAAAAAGTCGGTTATTTTTTCTCTGCCTTCTTACCGCTCATTCTGGCAGTGATCATACAATTTGCAGCCTCTCTGTTTCTCATGGGATGTACGGTTATGGCATTTATGATCCGTAACCCAAAGGAATCCTCCCCGATCGAGACGCTCTACGATCTGATGTTGAACGCAGATTTCAGCACGATCATCATGATCATATACGCGATCATCTGTATCGCAGTCTTTGGCATGTGGTATTACCATTCGCTCGGCGGTGTATATCTGCCGAATGTCAAGCGTACCTTCAGCATCCGGCAGCTTACCGGTGTCGTTTTGCTTGTTCCGGGTATGCAGTTCTTCAGCAGCTATCTGATTGGTGTCGTATCGATGGCTTTCCCGCAATGGCTCGACCAGTATGAGGAGCTTTTGAAGACCGCCGGACTCGATTCCTCGATCACACTTCCGATGCTGCTTTATTCCGTACTGCTTGCCCCGGTCTGCGAGGAACTCATCTTCCGCGGCACAACGATGCATCTTGCGCGCAAAGCCGTACCATTCTGGCTTGCAAACGTGATGCAGGCATTCCTGTTCGGTCTGTTCCATATGAACTGGATTCAGGGAATCTACGCTTTTGCGCTCGGTCTTGTGCTCGGATATGTCTGTGAAAAAGGCGGAAGTATCTACTATTCGATCTTCCTGCATTTTCTCTTCAACTTCTGGGGAACGGTCATTTCAAACGCACTTGCCGGTATGGAAAGCACCGTACTTCTCAGTGTAATCATGCTCGTCGTAACGATCGTTTCGCTGACATTAGGCTTTTTCCTTTTTGTGAGCGGAACACGCATCAAAAAAGAAAGAAACGATGCAGACGATGCTGCAGCCGCTCTCTCTTAAATAAAACGCAATCTCTACTTCTTGTTATCACGGTTACTCCGGATAACAAGAAGTATTTTATATTCATATAACGCTGCGATCAGTACGATTGCGAAAATCACCACAAGACTGTACGCATCCTTCAGTTCAATTCCGATCACATCTCCCACACAAGGCACCATCAATCCAACCACAAAAACAAACTTGATCAGACGAAGCATGCGAAGTGTGTATTTTCGCACCTTTCCCACACATACTTCTGTTTTCAGACGATTCACCTGTTCCGGATGATTGCTCAGTATCGTAAGTCCTGCATAGACTAGAAGCAGTCCGACAATATTACAGATAAATTTGTAAGGCGGCACATGGTTAGACAAACCGTAATAAATCTGCAACCCTATGTAAATCAGTCCGACGATAATCTCAATTGCCTCCGCAATGATCGCCGGGACCGTTAAATCTTCTTTTCGCATAATCGATCCTCATTTCCTTTGTTTCTCAATAGTATAACACAACTTTTCGTCCAATGCTTATTGAATTTCAACCTCCTTGTGCTATAATAAAATGCGGATTAGAAATCTACTTATTTTAGATCGAACTATAAAGGAGACCTCATGGAACATCTGATTTTACCAAAAGATTACAAATCTGAGCTGAATCTTCATGATACCCAGCTTGCGATTAAGACGGTTAAAGACTTTTTTCAGGCTTTACTTGCACAGAGATTACATCTGACGCGTGTATCTGCTCCACTTTTTGTTGATCCAGAGACTGGACTCAACGATAACTTAAACGGTTATGAGCGACCGGTTACTTTCGGCATCAAGGAACAGAACGAGAAGAATGCAGAAGTTGTACACTCTCTTGCTAAGTGGAAGCGTTACGCATTAAAGAAATACGGCTTTGCACTCGGCGAAGGTATCTACACCGATATGAACGCCATCCGCAGAGATGAAAGTACCGACAATATCCACTCAATCTTCGTTGATCAGTGGGATTGGGAGAAGATCATCTCCAAGGAAGACCGCAATCTCGACTTCTTAAAGGAAACGGTTCGCACTGTATACAAATGCCTCCGCAAGACAGAACAGTATATGGCGATCCAGTATGATTACATTGACCTGACACTCCCGAAGGATATCTTCTTCATCACTTCGCAGGAGCTTGAGGATATGTTCCCGGACAACACTCCGAAGGAGCGTGAGTACTATATCACGAAGGCCAAAGGCGCTGTCTGCATCATGCAGATCGGTGATGAACTCGCATCCGGCGAACCACATGACGGACGTGCACCGGACTACGATGACTGGGCACTGAATGCAGATATTCTTGTATATTATCCGGTACTTGATATTGCCTTAGAGTTATCTTCCATGGGAATCCGTGTTGATAAGAAAGCACTCCTCTCCCAGCTTGATAAAGCAGGCTGTCCGGAGCGCAAGAATCTTCCTTTCCAGAAGGCAATCATTGACGGAGATCTTCCATACACCATCGGTGGTGGAATCGGCCAGTCAAGAATCTGTATGTTCTTCCTTCGCAAGGCACACATCGGAGAAGTGCAGAGTTCTCTGTGGCCGGAAGAAGCGATCAAGGAATGTGAAGATCACGGAATTCAGTTGCTGTAATTACAGATACATATTTAAGCACAAAAAGACGATCGGATTACCGATCGTCTTTTTTGAACTATTTTATAAAGCCTCTGCCTCATCTCTCCAGATCGTATAGCAGGCATCACTCGGCATACGAAGATCTCCTCGCGGCGATACCGCAACCGATCCGACCTTCGGACCGTCCGGGAGACAGGATCTCTTGAACTGCTGCGCAAAGAATCTCCGGTAGAATGTCTTCAGCCACTTTAAGATAAATGCATCCTCATACGTATCCCGGAAAGCAATCTGTGCCAGACGATAGATCTTCGCCGGAGCAAAACCGAAACGAAGCATATAATACAGGAAGAAATCGTGGAGTTCATACGGACCTACCAGATCCTCCGTCTTCTGCGAGATCTTGCCATCCTCCGGCGGAAGAAGTTCCGGTGATACCGGTGTATCGAGCACATCCAAAAGTGTCTTCTCCAGCAGTTCATCCCCGCATGTATCTGCATAATACCGCACGAGATGACGGACCAGAGTCTTTGGCACGGAAGCATTGACCGCATACATGGACATATGATCCCCATTGTAGGTTGCCCAGCCAAGCGCAAGTTCCGAGAGATCGCCGGTTCCGATCACCAAAGCATTCTTCTTATTTGCAATGTCCATAAGAATCTGCGTACGCTCACGCGCCTGCGAATTCTCATACGTCACATCATGCACGGAATCGTCCTGTCCGATATCCGCGAAATGTACATTGACTGCATTCTTGATATCCACTTCCACAAACTCCGCGCCAAGACAACGGATCAGATTGACCGCATTATCATATGTGCGATCCGTTGTACCGAATCCCGGCATCGTTACCGCAGTAATCCCCTTGCGATCCTTTCCAAGCAGATCAAACGCACGAACCGTGACAAGCAGCGCAAGCGTGGAATCCAGTCCACCCGAGATTCCAACCACGGCTCCTGCACCGGTATGTTCCAGACGTTTCTTAAGTCCCATCGCCTGAATCATCAGAATCTCATCACAACGCTTATCCCTCTCATCCTTATTTCCCGGTACAAAAGGCGCCGGATCAATATAGCGGGTCAGTTTCGTCTCCTCAGGCTCCAGTTCAAAGGAAGTCTCTACATAGCCATCCTGCGTCGCAAACGTCGTCATCCTGCGTCTCTCCGCGATCAGTTTCTCCACATCGATCTCCGTGTAGATCACGCCATATCCGAAACGATTCGACTCTGCCAGAAGACGTCCGTTCTCCGCAATCAGATTGTGTCCGGAGAATACCAGATCCTGGGTTGATTCCCCTTCCCCTGCCGATGCGTAAATATAAGCGCTGACCAGTCTAGCGGACTGTCCGCATACCAACTCCTTGCGGTATGCCGATTTGCCAGTAATCTCATTGGAAGCCGACAGATTTACGATCACATCCGCTCCTGCAAGCGCATGTGCGATACTCGGTGGATTCGGCGTCCACAGATCCTCACACAACTCTACGCCAATCTTAAGTTTATTCATCTGCTCGCACACAAAAAGCTGCTCACGGTCTACTAAAACCTCACTGCCATCCGGAAGTGTCACATCTGTGCTAAGCTCCGCTCCCGATGCGAAATGCCGCATCTCATAGAATTCATTGTAATTCGGGATCCAGCTCTTCGGCACCATTCCAAGCACCTGACCATCTGAGATAGCAGCAGCAACATTATAAAGCTTTCCGTTGATCTCATACGGTAATCCCACAAAATAGATTCCTGGAATCGACGCACTCGCCTCTGCCAGCTGCATTAACGCATCCTTCGCACCAGCGATCAGTTTCTCCTGCAGGAAGAGATCCTGACACGTATATCCGGTAATACAAAGTTCCGGAAAAACCGTAATGCGTGCGCCCCATGCCGCACTCTCCGTCATCAGAAGACGTATCTGTTCCGTATTATATACCGTATCTGCCACCTTGATCTTCGGTGTTGCGGCTGCGACTTTTACAAATCCGTGTCTCACTTTCTTAACTCCTTTAACTCGTCAATGTCAAAATTGTATGCCTTGTTGCAAAACTGGCATTTGACCTCGATGCTCTCTCCGTCATTGATGATAGAATCCAAGTCCTTCTTGCTGATCGTTGAAAGCGCACGCGATACACGCTCCTTCGAGCAGTCACACACGAACGCTGCCGGAATCGTATCCACGATCTCCACATCAAAATCTCCAAGGATCTCCTCTAAGATTCCTTCCGGAGTCAGCCCTCTCTCAAGCATCATCGTCACGGAATCGATCTCTGCAATACGCTTCTCTAACTTATCAATGATCTCATCACTGGTAAAAGGCATCAGCTGGATAATAAATCCGCCCGCCTGCTTCACTGTATTATCCTTGTTCATCAACACGCCAAGACCTACCGCTGACGGAATCTGCTCCGATGTTGCGAAATAATACGTCAGATCCTCCGCGATCTCACCGGTCTGCAACTGACACTGTCCGACATAAGGCTCCTTTAAGCCCATATCCTTGATCACGCTTAAAATTCCAAGGTCTAAAGCACCTCCGACATTCAAATGTCCGTCTGCATTCGGTGGAAGCTCAACCACCGGATTGCTTGCAAATCCCTTGACATTTCCGTGTGCATCCGCAGTCACGGTCAATCCCTTCGCCGGTCCGCTGCACTGGATCTGTAAGGTAAGCAGATCCTTATCATTTTTTAACATCGTACCCATCATCGCGCCACCGGACAACAGACGTCCGAGCGCAGCGGTCATGATCGGTGATGTATTGTGATCCTCTCTTGCTGTCTCAACCAAATCTCTCGATGTAATCGCAAATGCGCGGATACTCGCATCCGCTGCAGTCGCACGTACAATATAATCTGACATAATTTTCTCTCCTATCGTAATTATTTGGACTTCTTTGCCACGAATACCGCTCTCTCGCTCGTCTCACAAAGTGGCGCATCCGTGTAATCATCATACACGCAAATATCAGTAAATCCTGCGTTTTTCAAAAGTTTTAATAACGTCTCCGTCTCATAATTTCTCTGGTAATGCGTCTCTGTGTATCTCCGGTACAGTTCGTCCCCTTCCGGGATAAAAAGCGTCAGATCATACTCATTGATCCGCTCCTCTTCATCATAATAGTTATCCCAGATAAAACTTCCCTCATCCCGGCTCTCTGCAAACGTGTTCTCCGCCAGAAGCTTTGTATATTTATAGGATGTGTTCACATCAAAAATAAATGCACCGTCTTCTTCCAGATACTCATGCACCCGCGAGAAAGCCTGCTGCAGTTCCTCCTCATCCAGCACATAATTCACGCAGTCACACACACTGTAGACCGCACGCACGCATCCGTCCAGTTCCAGATCCTGCATATCCTGCAGCAGATACAGAATCGGTACTTCACCCGGTTCCATCGCCGCAATCTGCAGCATCTCCGCCGCGTTATCGATTCCGGTCATATCGTATCCCTGCTCCGACATCAGTCTTGTCATCTTGCCGGTGCCGCACCCTAGATCAAGAACCGGTCCGTCTGTGATCCCATGCTGCGCAAGAATCTTACAGAGGAATGCACACCACTCCTCATACGGAACATTGTCCATGAACAGATCGTATACACTCGCAAAGCTTGTATATGCATCCATAATTTGCCTCCAATTTATCTAATACTATCAATTTTTATTCGTAAAAGCAAGGTTGATTATTCTCCCCGAAACCTTTATACTTGTCTTGTAATATTCCAGGAAAGGGAACCATTATGCCAGATAATTACGAACATTATATCACACGTAATATAAAAGCCTTTTACAAAAAAAGGCTTTTTTCACCAATTATATATCTGCTCCTTCTGGCAATCCTGTGGGTTGTCCTGCCACTTGGCAACATGCTTCATCCACATACAATGGAGAAGAAAGAAACCTTACAGGCTGCCTACCAGTCGAAGGACCGCTATACGCGCACCACATTCCACGACCTCCGCTTTACCGGATATACCAGCGAAGCGTACGGCCGGACGCGCGGCTATTATTATTATACCATGCGCGACAAACAGTGTGTGATCGTATTGCTCACGCCGCGCACCTGCGAGGAAGGTCTTCCTTCGATTGCATCGCTCACCGTGACCGGTCGCGTCGTCCGCGGACAGGAATCCTTCCAGGCTCTGATGGCATCTCTTGCCACTGATCTCGACTGGACGGAAAGCGGCATCAGCTCTCAGGTATCGGAATACTATTTCAGCGAGCCAGATTACCATGTGACTGCAACCACGATCCTGTTTATCGTGTATTTTTCAACCATGATCTATGCGATCCTGTATATTCTGACCTGTCTGGTCTGCATCCGTTTTCCGGTGCTCTCCCCACCTTGTCAGAACTTAGTCGTGTTCGGTCATCCTGCGAAGCTCCTCGCACAAGCGGAAGAAGAACTTGCAACGCTTCCTCAGCTGGCTACGGAGGACATGTTCATCACAGAACATTTCTTCATTATGACATCGCCGGATGCGAACGCTGTCGTACCGATTCAGGAAATTCTGTGGATCTACAAGCACTCCACACTTCACAAAATCCTGTGGTACCACTTCAGCATCTCCTACACGATGCACATTACCGCGAACAAGCATATGTACGTCAACTGTCCAAAGAATACCAAATCCGATATCGACGGTATCATGGACTACCTCGCAGAGGCCAACCACAATATCTTAGTCGGATTCAGCGAGGAAAACCGTCTGAAGGTTGAAGCCGTACAGGGAAAACCTTTCCATATCGAGAAATTCTATGCATTACTGCGCCGCAAAGTCTAGCGGCGCTTTTTTACGCGAGTAGCGAGAAAAATCGCAAGCTTGCTTGCGGATCTGGCGAGCACCGCGATAACTCGAGGAACCCGCGAAGCGTGTTTCTCGAGTTTACGCGAGTATAGACATTGCCTCCTCGCACGCCGCTCTTCCATCCTCATATTCAAAATCATCGCAGGCTTCCTTCGCATTCTGCAATATCTTCTCTTCCTCCGGCAGTAAAGCAACTTCTGACAACTTACCGATCATCTCTTCCATCGCATTCAGATCATAAGCATCAAAAGCATCCTTTAAATCCTTCCACAACTGAAGCTTTTCATTCTGACCGATTTTCTGCTTTTCGGTTTCTTTTCCTTTATCCTCATACCTGGCTCTAAGTTCCTTAAATTCCCGCTCAACATCATCGTGTACACCCTGTAGCTGCGTCAGAAACTTCGGCAGATTTCTTCGTATAAAGACATGATTCTCGGTCTTTGCCGCCATCTCCATGATTTCTGCCTGCTCGCCCATCTCATCCTGACCGATCTGTCTGCTGATTCCCTTGATTCCATGCACCTTCACGCGGAACATATCAAGATCCGTCTTCTCATACTCTTCAAGCGTTCCAAGCAGTTCCTGTACCTCTTTGCAATACGTTTCCAGTGTTCTCGCATAGGCGAGTGCCTCCTCGCGGTCTCTTGCCTGCAGATCCACCGAAGTATCCGCCGTCGGAATCTCACGGTACCCAACCGGAAGACATGTCTCAAGAAGCGTGCCGAGATTCTCAAGCTGTACCGGTTTCGGCAGAAATTCGATAAATCCATGGATCAAAGCCTCTGTTCTCGTCGCATCCGAGATGTCCGCCGTCATCAGAACAAGCGGAACATCACAGAACTCCGAGATTTCATCCGCCGTCTCAATGCCCGACTTCTCCGGCATCATCTGATCTAAGATGATCATCTGATACTTGTGAAGCTTCGCCGCCGCGATTGCCTCATCTCCGGAAGCAGCCAGATCCACCGTCAGTTTCCACGGACCAACAAGCTTCTTGAAGATCAGACGATTGACCTCCATATCATCCACCAGAAGCACCCTCGCTCCCGGGAATACCCAGTTTGGCTTCACATCACTTACCGCATAGACCGGCTTCTTCAGAAGTGTATCCCGGTCAATATTGGTCGGTGGAAGCATTACAGACGATGTCTGTTCCTGCTCAAAAGCAAACATGATCCGGGTTCCAACACCTTCCTCGCTGCTTGCATGTATATGCCCATGCATCAGATCCACCATCTGCTTTACCAGGGAAAGTCCCAGTCCGCTGCCTTCAAGTCCTCTATCATCCGAGTAGGAGACATACTCTCCGAAGATGTGTTCCAGCTGCTGGGCATTCATTCCCACACCGGTATCTTCCACGCTTCCGTATACCTGTATGATCGAACTGTTCTTCTTTTTGTTACAGCAGATGGTACACACAATGGATCCACGGTCGGTAAACTTCGTTGCATTAGACAACAGATTCTGGAGGATCTGCCGCACGCACGACTCATCGCCGATCATCATCTCCGGGAACTCACTCTCCATCCGTACCACAAAATCAACCGGCTTCTCGTTCAGATTCATCAGGCAGATATGTGCCTGTTCCTTGAGCAGATTATAGAAATTGTATTCTTTCTTATGCAGAGTCAGCTTTCCTGCTTCCAGCTTGGAATACACCAGAATGGTATTAACCTGCTCAAGCAGCGTGTTGCCTGCATTGTGAATATATCCAAGCATTGCCCGGCTCTCCGCCGGAAGTTCCTTACGTCTTAGAAGGACCTCGCTTCCTCCAATGATCGCATGGAGCGGGCTTCTTAAATCATGACTGACACTCGCAAGGAACTTGCTTTTTAGCACAGACTGGTTCTCTGCTTCCCGCTTCAGCTGCTCCATCAGTTTCGTTTCCTGCTTCAGATGCGTGATGTCAATAACACAGAGAATATATCCACACAGAATATCGTCCTTGAATACTGGCTGCAGCTGGCATTTGTAATACAGTTCGCCATATTTCCTCTCCAGCTCATCCTCCGGATGTGTACTCCATCGCATCATCGAAGAATAATACGCATAATTATCCGGCTCATTCTCCATCTCCTGTACTGCTTCCGCAAAAATCTTCTTCGCTTCCAGATTTGCATCACGGAAATGCATCTTACTGTCAAACAGAAAACATGCGATATCCGAAGTATTATAGTAATTCTCCTGCATCTCGATTGCTACATTTGTCAGTTGTCCTGTCATCATCAGATAATAGATGATCAGACAGGTGCATTCCAACGCGATTGGCATTACAATATTCTCTGCCCCCTGCGAGAATACACGGAAAAGCAATGCAAATCCCGGCAACGCGATCGATGCATACAACATATCATTGACATGTCCCTCAATCTGCGAGAGTGGTGTCAGTATTCGCGCATAAGTGGAAAAGCCAAGTGTCAGAAGCACATAGGAAAAAAGAGTGACTAGAAAGACATCCTGATAAGACCGGTCATAGATCATATCATAAAACATCATAAAATCCGAGAAAAGCAGACTAAAAAAAAGAAGCGTTTCCAGCCATACTTTCAGCTTGAAATGCATAAAATCCATTACATAATGAAACAGAACATAGACCATCTGAATAACCAGCAGATCGGTCAAAGCCCGAAATACGCTTGTGCTGCCCATGATTTCCTGTACAATCCGGTAAAAGTTATACAGCGCAACCAAAGTGAGCACCAGCGGAAGAAGCCGGTGCTCTCTGGCATGAAAGCCTGAAGTAATATATGTCTGGAGTACGAAGAAGGTAATGCACATGCACACCCCAAGGAAAACTAACATCATATCCTAATGCCTCCATCCGCTTAATATACGCTCTATCTCAGCCTTAATATAGACCGGCTTATAAGGGCGTACAATGTATCCTGCCGCATGCAGCTCGCGACAGGTAATGACCGTCTGCGCATCGCAGATTGCCGTCACGAAGAGAACCGGAATCGTTCCTCCCGTAATCTCATTGATCTTAACCGTAGCCTCAATTCCCGTCATCTCCGGCATATCCACATCCATAATGATCAGATCCGGGAACGGATTCTTCTTCATATACTGGATCGCCTGATATCCGGATTTACAAAGCGTCAGATCATAGATATTATCCAGAATGCTGCGCATCACCTCAAGATTTGTCTTCATATCATCGACAACCATGATTCTGGTATGCGGCGTTCCTTCCACCATATTATTTCTGCCCTCTTCCTCGTCCTCCGGAGATACAACATCCAGATAATCCGGCGGAAGAATGGTGATGTTCAAGTGCTCCTTATCCATGAGATTGATCTTCTCTCCATCATCAAGCATAATAACCGGTCGAAGATTGTGCTTACCCGCATTTTCAAAAATAATTCCTGTTCTTCCATCCGATAGATTGACCTTCGTTCCCTTTGGGAAAAGCGGTACATATTCCAAAAAGACTTCCACTACCTGCTTGTCAAACATAATACCGCATGCACCCATCAGATACTCGATCGCCTCATATGGAGAGTACGGCTTCTTGTATGGTCGCTTCGAGGTCAAAGCATCATACACATCCGCTACATGCAGAATTCGGACAAATATCGACTGTTCCTTGCCGAGAAGTCCCTGCGGATAGCCGCTTCCGTCATAATTCTCATGGTGGAGCAATACCGTCTGCTTAATATGTGCAGAAATATCCCAGCGATTGCTCAGAAGCTTGTACGAATACTCTGCATGTTTCTTCATGATCTGATACTCTTCCGGCGTTAATCTTCCCGGTTTGTTGAGGATTTCCGGCGGTATCGATAATTTACCGAGATCATGGAGTAACGCCGCCGTAACCAGATAATTTAAATCACGCTCATTCATCTGCATGCCCATGCCGATCACGCAGCAGAGAACCGCAACATTTACAGAATGCGCATAGGTATAGTCATCATAGGATCGCAGATCCAGCATATCAAGAGAGACCTCGCCACGCGGCAATATCTCATCTACGATTGCCGCTGCAATCTCTGCACAGTGATCAATATCACTTTTCTTGATGCAGTTGATTCCGTCTGTTCGAAGCTTCTCGGAGATCGATGCCTCAATCTGGATCTCCTTCGACAATTCATCATCAATGTAGACTCCGCTAAATCCGTAATCACTCAGTTTATCGATATAGGATGCAGTCAGCTCGCAGCCTCGTCCTATCATCGTTCTGCCCATCGAATCATATAAATCATAGGCAAGGCACATTCCAGGCTGTGCTTCCTCAATCGTTATGTATCGCATTCTAAAAAACCCCTTGTACTGTACTTTTCTCTTATCTCAATAATTACTTTGAAAGAATGATTCTCTACATCATTACCATATACACTGCTGCTACCGAGATCACAATCTGGATGATTGCAAAACGGAATACAACCTGTGCATTCGACCAGCCGCTTCTCTTGCGCACATGGTCATGAATCGGTGTCGTTACGTTCTTTAAAATATGTATCTTTAAGAAACGAAGCAATGAAACCTTGATCAGTCCGAGTCCACCATCTACGATCAGTACCGCAGCGACAAGCAGATACATAAACGGACTGTGCATCTTGAGTACGGCGATTGCAATAAAGATCCCCATCGCTCGGGATCCGGCATCTCCCATCAGAAGCTTACTCGGTGTCGCGTTGTACCACAGATATCCAAGCAGAGATACACAAAACAGTAAGATGCAGAAATTAAATCCGTCATCCACACCAAGCAGATTATCCAGTACAAAAATCGTCATCAATGTAATAATGGTAAGTGTTCCGGAAAGTCCATCTACACCGTCCGAACAGTTGGTGACATTGATGGATGCCCACACAAGAACCACCGTAAGGATTGCAAATACAACCGGTGGAATTGTGACCTGTGTACCGGTGATCGCAAATGTAATTGTGCTCGTGTTATAGTGAAGATAAACAAGTGCTACAACAACGGCTACCGCAAGATCAAGAAACCCCTTCAGATACTCGCCCCAAGGTTTCTCTGCGGCATCATCAAAATATCCCGTAAACATCTCAACAACGATCAGGATCAGATAGATACCGATCTCCACATTCATCTGTGCAAAGAGAAGTGCTGCTGCAACGAAGGTCAGTACGAAAATGATACCGGCTCCTCTCGGCTTTCCGGCAGATAGCGCACCGTCATGTGCAAACTGACGTCCCATATCCTTCGGCAGGTATTTATTCAGCTTTGCGATTGCGATACAGGTTGCGGCAAACGCAAATAAAATTCCAACAAACGCAATAATTGCGGGTTCTAAGTTTCCTAGTAAGTATATCATTTTGTCCTCCTTTGGATTCTAATCCATGTTAATTATATTAGTCTGAATAAGAAAAGTAAAGTTTTACTTGCATTTTCGGCACAATGTGTTATCATATACTCACACGCGTTAAGGCGTTAAAGTGTTAAATAATTTATTTCAGCTTAGGAGGAAACAACAATGGCTCAAAAGGGAGACTTAATGACAGTACGATCTGATATTCGCGTATTGGACGCAACCATTCGTGACGGAGGACTTGTGAACAACTTTATGTTCTCGGACGATTTTATCAACGCATTATACCGCGCCAACGTGAAAGCGGGTGTCGATGTCATGGAGTTTGGTTATAAGGCTTCCAAGGAGCTTTTTGACGTAAACAAATTCGGCAAGTGGAAATTCTGTGATGAGGAATCCATCCGCGCGATTGTCGGAGACAACAATTCCGACATGAAGATTTCCGTTATGGCAGACGTCGGACGCTGCGATTACAAGAAGGACATCCTTGACAAAAGCGAAAGTGTCATCGACATGGTCCGCGTCGCAACCTACGTTCACCAGATGCCTGCAGCAATCGAGATGATCGAGGATGCCAAAGCGAAAGGATACGAAGTAACCTGTAACATTATGGCAGTATCCAACGCCAAGGAAGCAGACATCGATCAGGCACTCGAGATGGTCGGCAAAAGTAACGCAGACGGCATCTACATTGTAGACAGCTACGGAGCACTCTACCCGGAGCAGATCCGTGCAATTGCCGACAAATACACAGAAGTCGGAGAAAAATACGACAAGTACATTGGTATGCACGCACACAACAACCAGCAGCTCGCTTTCGCCAATACGATTGAAGCCGCAGCAAGAGGTGTCAGCCTTCTCGACGCAACCATGATGTCTATGGGACGAGGCGCCGGAAACTGTGCGATGGAGCTTCTCTTAAGCTTCCTTAAGAACCCGAAGTACAATATCTTCCCGGTTCTTAAATTCCTTGAGGAGCATATGCTTCCACTGAAAGCATCCGGAGCCGTATGGGGATACGATATTCCTTACCTGCTGACCGGCCGCTTAAACCAGCATCCGTCCGCAGCGATCGACTTCAGCCACGCAGCCCGTACCGATTACGCAGACTTCTATACCGATCTGCTCGACAAATAAATTTGAATAGGAAACCCGCATATGCCAGATGGCACATGCGGGTTTTCTATTCAAATTGATATCTGGCGATCCAACGCCTCGATCGAAGCAATCTCCTCCATCATACACATTTCCTTGAGATCCTCAGCATTTCCTTCCGAATGCTCCACTTCCTTGGAGAAAATGCGTGCGATATCAATGCGGTCAAGCATCGTAAACGCCCCACCGTTTCTCTGGTAACGTGCTGCGTCCATATCGCGCACGACAAGCGTCGCCACAACGATCATCTTCGCATAAGATAAGATATCATAATCGTAGACCGCATTCATCAGATAACGGTATACAAAGTAGACAAGCAGATGCTCGTAACCAAGCTCCGAATAGTCATCCGAATCCAGATATTCGCGCAGAAGCTTTCCGTAAGTATCCGCATGATAAAGCTTCTCAAACTCTGCCTTCGTGTTGATCCACTCATCATCCAGCTCTTCCATCGTCAGAAAAACCTCAAAACGATCGCAGAAATCTTCATATAACGCCTGACTTCTCTCTGCCTCTTCTGTGGATTTCTCGTCCTGACCATCCATCTGTGTTTTCAAACATTTCTGAACCGGATTCTCGTTTTCCCACGCACGCAGCTGCAAGAGTGCCTGCTCCTTCTTCCATACGTCCAGAAGTGACAAGTCATCCATCGCCTCCGCATGATTGAGTGCATTCTGCGCCAGGTCACACCATGCGAGAAATTCCTTCTCACGATAAGGAATCGGATTCTGTCGATTCTGCAGGATTGCAACCGCTTCTTTCTGCACCCATTCCATGAAGGCAACCAGAAGCGGATCTTCCTCATCATCCTCACAGTCTCCCGGAAGCTCGATATCAATCAGCTGCTCCGGCTCGGTCCGGTTAAAAAGAATCCGTCCCACTTCCTCGCAGGAAAGACTGAGTGCCTTCTGCTCCACCTGCCCATAGACGAGCGAAAAGCGCGGATACTCTGTGCACACTTCACACAGCGCCTCCTCGCCCAAAGCGGTATATAGATCACACAAATTGTTATCATTGAGCATCGCGCAACGCTTCGGTCCCTTCAGCTTAAAACGGTAACCGCCATCCTCATCCTCCGCCTCATACATGCTCTCTCTTAAGCGGTCTCCGAATGATCCCTCAACATTCCGGTAATACTCATAAGATTCCTCATCAATATCAATCTCCCAGCCTGCGCAGCAGCTGTCCTTGCAGCGACTCGCAATACAGGAGAACTCATCATAATATTCCGGCACACGCAGAATCACGACACACGCCTCTCTTCCTCATAATCATTCGTATCATTGAGAGGATTGAGCTTATCCCAGTCCGGATCCTCCGTCCCCTTGAAATGGTTATAACCTATGTATCCGATGCACCAGATCAGTCCGGTAAGCGTCGTGGAAAACAAAATCTTGACCGCACACGCGATCATCAGATTCACCGTCAGTGTTCCGGCAGAAAAAGCCGCAACAATCATAAGCACCGGATGCAAAAGCATCTTCCATAATCCGAAATACACGGAGGCGATCACGCCGATTGCATAACAGATTATCGCACACATCATACTGATATGCTTTTTCATACTTAACACGCTCCTCTTCTAAAACAATGTGGTTATCTTCCCCGTTCGGATGGTTTCTCTTAAATCAAGAACCCTCTGATTCGATGAACCGCGAAATTTCAAGGTAATATCCTTAAGTTCCTCAACAAACGGTCCATCCACCAACACATCAATCATAGAAAGTAATTCATCGGTATCTTCTGTATGCCGTCTCCCTCCGGCAACCAGATCCTTATCATATATATATCCCGTAAAAGCCCATACATTCTTATTCGGATACTGTGCAACGACTTTCCTCATAAAAGGCACAAGTTCCTTCTGATTCTCCGGCTCGAACGGCTCCCCGCCAAGCAACGTAATTCCGGTAATGTAATCCGGAGCCAGTGAGTCGAGCACTTCCTTCTGCACCTTCTCATCAAAAGGCTCTCCGTATCCGAAATCCCATGTCTGCGGCTGAAAACAGCCTTTGCAGGCATTCCGGCATCCCGAGACAAACAGCACCGTTCTACACCCGGTGCCGTTGGCAATATCACAATATTTAATTCCTGCGTAATTCATTACATCTTCTTCTTTCCCAACACCTTGATACAGATTCCCGCGATCAGAAGGAATACAATAATTGCAGCTCCTAACAGATAACGGATATCGAAGGTTCCTGTCTTCGGTGTCTTATCAACCTTTGACGGCTTCTTTGTTGTATCGGATCCATCAATCGTATCATCGATCGTTGTGTCGTCATTATTATTCGAATTATTGTTATTTGAATTATTATTGTTATTATTCTGGCTATTATTCTGGTTGTTGTTCTGGTTATTATTCTGGTTGTTATTCTGACTATTATTTTGGCTGTTGTTCTGACTATTGTTCTGGCTGTTATTCTGGCTATTACTCTGACTCTGGCTATTACTCTGGCTCTGACTGTTGTTCTGGCTGTTCTGGGTATTCGTTTTTCCTGCATTCGCATCAACAACTGTATTCACTGTCATGGTGTTATAGCTGGAATCCGTCAGCTCCCGCACAGTTAAAGTCACCGGCATCGTCGTATATGCCTGCTTTACTGTAAAATTTAAAGTAACAAAAGTCTCATTGCCGGAATACGCCTGATTCAGAATCGAAGAAATGTTAAGAACCGGGCCTCCATTCTCTGTCACTTCTGAGATTAACTGAACATTATTTGTATTCGAAGAAACCGAAGACGCCCATGTTGCTCCGGTATAAGTGAGTGCATCACGGTTGTATGCGAGTTTTACCGCAAACGTCGACAGCCCCGGATTATTTCCAAGTACAATCCTTGCCGTAACCGTGTCCCCCACTCTCGCATTATCCGTTGTTCCAAGTGTAAGATTGATACTCGACGCATAAGTCACCACCGGAGTGGCAGCCAGACTGACTATCAATGCCATACAAATTCCTAATAACAGTTTCGCTAATCTCTTCATCCTTCGTCCTTATATCCTTTTTGCAATAACAACAAGCCGCCCGTTCTCAACCGTATACTCACAGGTTGATAACATGATCATGCTGTCCCCATAGGAGAGATGCTCTCCCGTGTCATAAATTTGATTCTCATCAATAAAATCCAACAATTCCTGAAATTCGCCACGATTCTTATAATTGCGGAACCAATAGTAGCGGAATCCAGACTCGTCATTGTTTCGCACATGCGTCTTAACAACCGCCACAATCTGATAAGTTCCTGTCTCATAAATCGTGTCAAATGAGATCATCGGATGCTTCTTATAAAACTTTTGGTCCAGATAATAATCCAGATCTCCGAACATACTGCCATCTCTCGTATTGTGTCCATAGATCACAATATTCTTGTCAAGCGGCTTAATCTGAGTGTCAGCATCGACAAAAGGCGCTCCCTTATTGTCATCCTTCCCCTCAAAATTATGATTCAGATAATACTCATCTCCGGTTGTGTCCTGCATCACCGGATAATCAATCGGTGTCCCATCGACCTTGATCCAGCCGACAACATCCGAATACATACTATATAATATAGCATATTGGTCGAGGATTGCAACCTTGTGATTGTCTTCCTCATCCGATGCCTGTGCCAATTGTTCTCTTTCCTGCCGCACATACTCGAGTACCGCATCTTCCCGCACCGCTTTCATCTGAAAATAAAGAAGGGATAATAACAACACTACCGCCATAGCGAGGAAAGAGACAGCAATCCGCTTGCATACTCTCTCCATAGTTCGTCTATGGCGGTTCTTACTCGTATGACCGGACAATCCGCTTAAGAACGCTTCCCCCAGCCACGTGGTAAAAGTATTCTGATTCTTAAGACTGCGATACAGCTTCTGATTTTCTCTGTCATCGCCCAGGTCATTCTGCGTACATATGTGTTCAATTTCTTTCAGGTCGTCCAGATATCCGTTCCCGCTATCCGGACGCTTCTTATTATTTCCAGGTGAAGGCGTAACCTGCGAAGACGTTGTCTCATAAAGATGAGCGTATTTTGTCTTCTTCTCGTTGTCCATTTCCAATTCAATTATGAAAAATTAATATTCTCTCCGTTGCATTTTTTGAGCAACATCAATACATCTACTAATGTTACCTTTTTATCTCCATTGACATCTGCCAAAGCCTGCTGCTCTGTTGTCAGATTACGAACGCCGTTGTAAAACTGTAATGCATAAGTTACATCAATCAGATTAATCTGACCATCCTGATTGACATCACCACGTTTGGATCCCTCTTCAAAAGTAATCTCACAATTGTTTGATCCTTTTTTAAGATTTTCACTCTCCGAAGCATTCTGCAACTCAGTAATTTCACATTTTACCGTTGTCGTATTCTGTCCCGCATCAGAGCTTGCATTTCTTCCAATGCCGAAATTCAATGTAAGGAAATCTCCCGTCAGTGTTGTGTCTTCTGTTCCCACAAAGCTGATAGTTACCACACCATTACCATCCGAATCTACGCCCTGATATTCTGTCATATAGTGAAGATAGATCAAAGCCTTAGATGATACCTTATAACTCTTATATGTCAATTTTCTGGAATCGTATGTGATCTTAACTTTCATGGCATTGAATCCAGTATTGTCCTTGATTTTAACTGGAAGAGAGAATACTTTCAGTTCATCCGAATTGAATGTATAAAGTTTCTGCTTCGAGGTTGTGTCCATCTCTAACGTAACCCCACGTGCCGCTGCTAATGCGTTCTGCATTGCACACGTAACATCACCGGTCTCATCAACGGTTGCGGCACTCGCACCTGTTGTCTTTGCTTTCATACTGGTCACTGCATATTTTGCAGTCACTGCATCAACCGACTTGATTGATTTCAGAGTGATTGTTGCAATCACCTCATTCGCCTTTACCGTTTTAGCAGAATTCGGGCGAAAACTCAATACAGATACATCGGCACCAAATCCGGCATTCCAATTGTCAGCTTCCACTTCAGATAATGAAAAGCACTTAACCTCTGCACCATTTGTATCTACAAATGACAAGTTTCCCACAATCTCCTCAACTTCCATATCGGAAACCGCAGTTAATTTCAGTTTTACTTCCTGTCCTCTCTCAAGCGACAATTTCTTATCCGCGGTGTTATTCTCCACAGTCAATTTTAAAACTTTATCCGGTGTCGGTACTGTCGTCGTCTGGCTTCCGCCTGCTGCCTTCGTTACGGTTGTCTGGCTGAAAGCAAGCGGAATCATCATTGCAAGTGATAATGCTACCGCTACAATTTTCTTTCCTTTGTTTTTCATCATACTTTTCCTCATGTTATACAATCTCCTTCCATGGAAACGCATTCTTATATTTCTGTAATTTATATCGGACATAAGATTGCTATTGTTAACCAAATTATACACAAAATTTTCACAAATGTACAGATACAATCGCCATACTTTTTGCTTTCCATACCTTATCCTGTTTCATTTGTGGTTCACGCAAAAAATGCTGAGGTTTTCATAGATACCTCAGCATTTTTGTGTTTTTGCAAATTACAGATGCAGTACGCGCTCCTTGATCTCCTGCGTACGTCCCTGATTCCAGAACTGTGTTCCGATATATCCGCAGGTTCTTCTTGCCACGAATAACTTATCCTGATTCTGGTTACCGCAGTTCGGGCATTCCCAGATCAGCTTTCCTGTTTCATCTTCCTTGATCTGGATCTCTCCGTCATAACCACAGCATTCACAGTAATCACTCTTTGTATTCAGCTCTGCATACATAATATTATTGTAAATGTACTGCATAACCGAAAGTACCGCCGGAATATTATTCTGCATATTCGGTACTTCGATGTAACTGATCGCTCCTCCCGGTGAAAGCTTCTGGAAATCAGCTTCGAATTTCAGTTTCTTGAATGCATCGATCGGCTCCGATACATGTACATGATAACTGTTCGTAATATAATTCTTATCGGTTACACCTTTGATGATTCCGAATCGTTTCTGCAGACATTTTGCGAACTTGTATGTGGTGGATTCCATCGGTGTTCCATATACCGAATAGCTGATATT
>ERZ1026862.857-NODE-857-length-19815-cov-117.084565_pt1 | contig 19815 bp, 17 predicted proteins | sample MGYA00380161_ERZ1026862 | MGnify/ENA primary metagenome ERZ1026862 (study PRJEB33269, sample SAMEA4719797) | human gut metagenome | biome: human-associated habitat; feature: organic feature; material: feces | place: Cameroon | collected 2013-10 ... | reverse complement strand
GTGTTCACAACCAGTGTGCCTTTGGATTTTCCGTCTGAAGGCACGTTTGCGTTCAATAAGAAAACCCATAAGCAGTTGGAGGTGACGGTGAGAATCAACGAACACCAGTACTTCAACATGAACTTCCTGAACCATGACGGATATATCATGGCATGCTGCAGATGGGCGCATGTATTGGATTTCGCAGAAAATGGTTATGACCGTTACGAACAGATTATTAAAAAACATTTCCGGAAGAAATATCCTGTTATCAGCAGTCTGTATGGACAGCATACCGATACAGCTGAGGACATCCATATCTCCCCCATCGGCTTTGAGGGCAATCCCAAGGAGTGGTATATCTCCATGCGCATCTATGGAGAGAAGTTCGATGACCTGTTGCACGGCAATCTGCTGATGAACGTGGCGTTTGCCTCAGCCGTGGGTAATCTGTGCATGGCAAGCGTGGACGTGTTCAAGGAAATCATGAAGAGTGATGCCAAGCAGCCGAAGATATTACTGAAGGAGTTGACAGGTATCGACGAGATAGACAAGAACTTTGACTTCGGCAATTATCTGGATGCCAGGAATCCTGAGACAGGCGAGATTATATCGACTGCAAGAGAAGACGGTAAGGCTTCGGGAGTGGAGTTGCCAGAGGAAATAGAAATGCCACAGAATATGGAGATGTACCCAGTTAGTACCTATTTATTTTTCTTCACGGAAACGCTGAAAGACATGGACTTTGTCATATTCAGTAATGCCTTGTATTTTGAAATCTATGGCATGATGAGGAAGTTGAAGGAATATGGTTTCTTTACAGACGAAAAGTTGGAAGAACTGGAGAAAACCGTTTCTATCTTGGGTGACAAGGTGATAGCAGGAGAAGATGCCGGTACAGAACGACTGCGGATTACAACAACAGTATATTAGATCACGTCGAAGATGCGTACACCATTGTTGGAAGAGAAATACCATGTCAAGGAGACAGAAGAAGGTAAGTTTGCCTTGGAACTGGATGGGTATATCAAGAAACTGATATGGAGGAAATGGGATACCACCTATCTGGAAGAGCGGATGAAGCAAGAGGATGAGGTCACGGCAAAGGTGGAGGCAGACCAAGCTCTTGTCAAGAAAAAGAGTGCAGAATGGAAAGCCATCATGGAAGGAATGTCGTTCAATGCCTTTCTGTTGTTCCACAGCAAGATGAACGAGCTGATGAAGACCAAGAAGGCAACACTCATCAAGTATGGTTTCCTGGCAACGGAGATGCTGGATAACCATAAGCGCTATTGGGCAAGTTCCTACTATTGGCACAACAAGGAATATGATGAACAGGAATATATAAGGTACAGAAAACAGACTGAAATCATCGTAACCATCTTCTATGAAGGTATTCTGAGAGGAACACAGTATGGAAATCATCCAAGAACAAAATATGCCTTGAAGATTCATAGCATCATCGAGGAATTGATGAATAAAGACTGGAGTAAAGTCAACGAGACTCTTAAATAATGAAGGAAATCAAGCTATTTGATTACCAAGAGGATATGAAGGAACGGATTGAGAAGGCGTTGCGCCTTCATCGGTCCGTAATGGCACAAATGCCAACGGGTACGGGAAAAACGGTTCTACTCGCTTCGGTCGTAGAATCGTTTTTGAGGGAACATTCCAATTGTAATGTTTGGATTGTTGCCCATAGAAGGGAGCTGGTTTCTCAGATTCGAGAAACTATTGAAAGAATCTTTTCGAAAACCCACCCGTCCTCCCTTACCCTTAAGGGAGGCTCCACCGCTTTCCCCAAGCCCCTTTCCCCTCAGGGGACAGGGGATGTAACCGCTCCTCCTCGTCGCTCGGAACCGCTACGCTCTAAGGTTGGCGGACCATCAAAGGTCTCGCCAGATTGTGCGGGATGGGACCGCCTTACTGCTACTTGCTTGCGGTCTGCTGAGGGACTTGGGGACCGCCTTGCTGAGAGGGTTGGCGATCGCCTTGCTGCAACTTCTACCTCTTCTGTTAATCCTGCTTCTGACATGATACCGATAAAGGCTGTGTCGATACAATGGTTGTCGAAGCACTATGACGAGATAGAGGAAGAACCAGGAATGATAGTGATTGACGAGGCGCACCATGCACTCGCCAAGACCTATAAGGAAATGTGGGAGAGATTCCCGAAAGCTAAGTTCCTGGGACTGACGGCTACACCTTGCCGATTGAATGGAAAGGGATTCACAGACCTGTTTGACGTGTTGGTGCAGTCGTGGGGTGTTCCTGAGTTTATCAGCAAGGGAAGACTGGCGACATACGATTTCGTGAGTATCAAGTCGGATGGTGTGACGCAACGGCTCATCGATTCCTTGCAGAAGCGAGGGGCAGATGGTGACTACCAGAACAAAGAAATGGATATGTTGCTGAATAAAAAGCCGAGTATCGAAAGGCTCTATCGGAGCTTGGAGGAATATGGTAAAGATAGAAAGGGCATCGTGTATGCTATCAATATCAGCCATGCTAATGCTATTGCCGAGTTCTACAGAGAACACGGCATAGCAGCTGTTGCCATTGATAGTAAGACTCCTGCGAGTGAGCGTAAAATGCTTATTGAAAGATTCAAAAGTTCTTCTTTTTCGAAAATCACCCCGTCCCTCTTTACCCTTAAAGAGGGCTCCACCTCTCACCCCGACCCTCTCTCCTCAGGAGCGAGGGAGGAAACCGCTCCTCCTCGTCGCTCGGAACCGCTACGCTCTAAGGATGGCGGACCATCAAAGGTCTCGCCTGGTTGTGCGGGATGGGACCGCCTTGGTGATGGGCTTGGTGATGGGCTTGCTGCTACTTGCTTGCGGATTGCTGATGGGGGTAGTGACTGCCTTGCTGATGCTGCTCCGATACAAGTGCTGGTGAATGTGGATATATTCTCGGAGGGATTTGACTGTCCGGATGTGGAGTTTGTACAGTTGGCTCGACCAACGCTGTCGCTTGCCAAGTATCTGCAGATGGTGGGACGAGGATTGCGAGTGGCTAAGGGAAAGAAGAACTGCGTGATTATAGATAATGTGGGACTGTATCGGGTGTTCGGATTGCCATCGCAAGTATGGAACTGGAATGCTATGTTCGAGGGAAAGCTGAAAGTTGGCAAGAAAAAGGAGACTCCGAAGGAAAGAGAGTTTTTCCTGATGAACGAGGTGCAAGACGATATTCAGATTCATCCAGACTCAGAAATGATGATGGTGATGAGCCATGAAGAATTGCTCCAAACACTACAGTATCGTGAGTTTGTGGATAGCAAAGGGGAGTTTGCCATCATCAAGCTGCCTGATGGAAAGATGACGGTAGTGAACCGACAAGGAGAACAAGTACTGGAGCCAGGCGATTACTATGACATGAAACTGCTGGATGGCAACATCCTGTTCTACTGACCTCGCAGAAAGGCGAAATGCTATTATGACCTGTTGGCAAAAGCTGTCATCGACGACGGCACTAACGTAGCAGGGGCTCCCCAGGTTGTCAACATAAAAGGATGGGAGTTTATAGAATATAACGACATCTTCATGTCTCGAACCCAAGAAGATTTTTCTCTGCCCTATCGTCCTTCACAATATGATTTTCTGAATTATGGGTATTATATGATATACAGATCTAAATCTTCTGCTTCCGGTTGTCAAGTATGGTACCATTATGAGGGTGGTGAAGGGAAGATGCGCCTGAGCTATGAAGATAGCAGGAATGTGTGTTTCCTGCGTAATGATTACGAACATGTGTATTGGTTATGTGCAGTCCTGTATGGTGAACGTATCGTTGTCATGGACAGCAAAGAGGACTACTACCTGGTGGATTCTAATTTGAAGAAGACCTATATTGGGCGCAATCAGCCAAAGAACAAAGAGGAGGATTTACAATATGTGATGCCACGACTTGGCAAAAAATACTATCATGAGGCGATGTTGCAAAAGAAGAAAATGGAAGCAAACGAGATGCTTCTTTTGCATGAGAAGTCAGAGGCGGGACATGTGGAATTGTATCAAGCAGGAAAGAAATGGGGCGTGAAGGTAGATGGTAAAGTTATCGTGCCACCCCTCTACCACAGTATAGCGCAACCTGTCGGTGCCTATTGCGCCTTTGAACAGATTCCCCAACATTGGGGCGTTATGACATTGAAAGGAAAAGTGATTGTTGATGCCAAATATGAGAAGGTGGAAATTCGTGACAATGGAATCGCCGTGGTAACAGGCATCACGGGAAAAACACAGACAATCAAACTTTTAAAGGTAAAAGAGTAGTTTAAAGGTAAAAAGGTAAAAAAGTAAAAGGGTAAAAAGGATTTTTGCTTTTTGAAATGACAATGAAGAAGATAAAGCTTTTTGATTATCAGGAGGATATGGTGAAACGAGTGCAAGAGGCATTTAGATACCATGACTCTGTGATGGTGCAAATGCCGACTGGAACGGGAAAGACGATGGTTTTAGCAAACATCGTCTTCTCGTTCTTGGAGAAGAGTAATCATCCAATATGGATTGTTGCTCATCGAAGAGAACTTGTTGAGCAAATAAAAGAAACAATTTTTTCGAAAATCACCCCGTCCCTCTTTACCCTTAAAGAGGGGAATTTTTCGAAAACCCACCTGTCCTCCCTTACCCTTAAGGGAGGCTCCACCGCTTTCCCCAAGCCCCTTTCCCCTCAGGGGACAGGGGATGTAACCGCTCCTCCTCGTCGCTCGGAACCGCTACGCTCTAAGGTTGGCGGACCATCAAAGGTCTCGCCAGATTGTGCGGGATGGGACCGCCTGGGTGCTACTTGCTTGCGGGCTGCTGATGGAGTTGGCGATAGACTTGCTGCTACTTGCTTGCGGCCTGCTGATAGAGTTGCTGATGAGGAGATTGAAGTGTTGGTGAGTGTGGATTTGTTCTCGGAGGGCTTCGATTGTCCTGATGTGGAGTTCATCCAATTGGCAAGGCCTACGCTGTCATTGGCTAAGTATATGCAGATGGTGGGACGTGGACTGCGAGTGGCAGAAGGTAAAGAATACTGCGTGATACTGGACAATGTAGGACTGTATAAGCGGTTTGGATTGCCATCTGTGGATAGAGATTGGCAGAGCATGTTTGAAGGACGTACTTCTCTGGAAGACATTCTGCAAGAGGCGTGTATGCTAGTCAATAGTCACAACTGTAGGATGGACATGGTGATGGATGGTGATGAGGAGATGATGAAAATCATCAACCATGAACGTCAACAGCAGATGATTATGGACACCTATGGCTATAGCCTGATGGAGAACGACAAAGGGTTGTTGGGCATCAAAGACAATGACGGCAATGTGATATTGGAATGCCAATACAAGAAGATAGATGTGGTATGTGGAGGATGCACAGGTTAATGAAAGCTTTTGGGTTGCCCCTGTCACACATAGAAAACATTATACAAGACCTGTCCTGTTTAGGCGTGGTTATCTGAACATCTTAAGGGAAGGCGACTGGTGCTATGAGAAACATTCCAGGACTCAGGAACAGCCCATTAAGGCAATGGGAAATTGTGGCAGATGACAACATCTGTGTCATCAATAATACGTATCTGATAGAGAAAAGTGAGCCGGATCAATGGTACAAGATATGCAAAAGAACAGATGACTTCTCTTATTTTTCTGTTCTGGCATGCTATTATGAAAGTGAACTCATTATGGATGATACTGAGATTCAAATTACTCAATTTGATGGCGAGGGCTTGAAAATGACCCAAGAAGGATATCCTTATACACCACTTGTGATAAAAACGTATAAAAGAAGTAGGTGGTAGTGACAAAAACAGACCGATGTGAACGAGAGTTCATGTCGGTCTGTTTTTGTTATAACCCGAAAAGCGATACCATCTATTCTTCCTTAATTTTCCAATCTCTGATAGTTCTCTGGGTACTGTCGAAGCTGATACCGATTTTTACCAGTCTTTTGCCCTCAGTATGATAAGGCAACATGTAGCCTTTTTCGTCGATCTGAGCCAAAGCTTCATCGGCACTCTTATCTACCTTCAGTTCGAAGACGTATATCGTATCTGGCATGTGCATCACGGCATCAGCCCTGCCGATGGCGCTCTTCACTTCCGTACGGATATAGATGTTGAGGAAACTGAACATCAGATAGAAAATAGTCTGATAATGCTTCTCACTATGATTCTCCAGATCGTATGGTATCGTAGCCATATAGGTGCGCATGTGCTCCAGTGCCGCCTCAATGTCGTTTCGGTAAACCGCCTTGCAGAATCACAAGAGGAAGGCATTGTTGTCAGAACGGCGAGGGTTCACATAATGAGGAATCAATGAGTTGAGTAGTCCGTCGCGTACCTCCTTGTTTGGGATGCCCAGCGTATATTCCTGAAACATCGGTTCATATTTCTTGATGGTCAGATAGCCACTCTGGTAAAGCAATGGCAAGGCATCTGTCATTTCTTCTGTAGATTGGTCGAAGGAACTCAATACTGTCTCTTGACTCTCTAAAGTAGAAAGATTGACATGATACTTATCAAGAAGTTTCAAGAGGAAGGATGGTGTGCCGGAACCAAACCAGTAAGAAGCAATCTTGCCTGCATTCAGTGCCTTTATCAGACTGAACGGATTGAAGATATCTTCTGAATTCTCGCTGAAATGATAACCGTCGTAGAATTGCGTCAGTTCTTTCAGGCACTCCTCATACGTCATATTCAGTGCTTCACCCATAGCCTCGATATCCGGTTTCATTTGTGTGGTAAGCTCAGTCTTGCTGATACCACAGATTGCCGAATACTGGTCGAACAGACTGATATTGTCGAGGTTGTTGAGCTCGCTGAAGATGCTGAGCTGCGAGAACTTGGTGATACCCGTGATAAAAGTGAACTCCAGGTATGGGTCGAGCATCTTCAGCGGACTGTAGAAGTTCTGCATGATGCGGCGGAGCGGTTGCAGGTTCTCTTTTTCATGCACTACGTCCAGCAAAGGGGCATCGTATTCATCGATGATGACTACAGCCTTTTCGCCCGTCTTCTCGTAAGCTTTCTTCACTAGGTCTTTTAGGCGGAGGTTTGCATCCACCTGATGAGTCTTGTAGCCCCAGATGGTCTCCTGCTCTTCAAGCATATCAGCCAGGTATCTTTCCAGTTGCTCTATGCTCATGTGTTTGGCACCGCTCAAGTCGAAATGAAATACAGGATGCTTCACCCAATCCTTTTCATAATCAGCAATGGCTAATCCCTCGAAAAGTTCCTTTCTTCCCTCGAAATAGGCTTGCAAAGTAGAGGCAAAGAGCGACTTACCGAATCGTCTTGGACGACTCAGAAAGACATATTTCATACCTTTTTTTCTGAAATCCACAATGTATTTGGTTTTATCTATATAGAGATAATCTTTCTCGCGAATTTCTTCAAAAGTCTGAATTCCTACAGGATATTTATTTACGATTTTTGCCATATTCTTACGCGCTTTACGTTTTGCGCTGCTAAGGTACGAAGAAAATCTGAATTAGCCAAGCATAAATGCAAATATTTATTCTGCAACGATTATTGCATTCTAGGTAGCCTGGTTTAGATAAATAAAAAAGCGGAGCGTGATTTCACAACCACACTCCGCGCAAACTTAAACAACTAATATGCACGGTTCTTGGTTTATGCTATAAAGTATAGTGAAAATCAATTATTTATGTGTGTTTTTTGCCGTTTTTAAAAGCGATATTTATATATTATATTATTATTTTGGTGTTTTTATTGTTACTTTTAGTGTTACTTAACTTTTTATAAGTGCTGATATTCAATAAATTGTTGTATCTTTGCATCGGTAACAAAAATAACACTAATAATGGCAAGAAATAAAAGTGATAAGAGAAACGTAATCCTACGTGAGAAGAAAAGGTCTAATGGTGGGTGTTCTCTTTATTTGGATATGTATAACCCAGATGAAGATAACAACCATAAGCATTCCTATAAATTTCTAAGAATGTATATAGAACCCGAGAAAGGTAGCGTTGAAAAAAGAGCTGAAATAAGAAAGCGTAATCGTGAGATAAGAAATCTTGCAGAAGCTGCAAGGCAGAAGCTGGAAGATGATTTGAATTGTGGACGATTGGGCATTGTGAATGTAAATAAGTCCAAGAAACTTTTGCTGGTGGATTGGCTAAGGGCTTTTGCTGAGAAGAAAGCAAAGCTAGGACAAAGCAAAAGCAATGCTATTACAATTAACAATGTGATTCTACATATAGAGAAGTTTGGAGCTGGCAAAAAATACTTGTTAGATGTAGATAAGGCTTTTTGTCAGAAGTTTCTTTTGTATCTTGCAAGTGCAAAGACTATAGGAAATGATAATCCCAAATGGTGTGAACATTATGAGAAGCCTATGGCGAAGAGTACGGCACAACTTTATTATAATACATTTGTTACTGCTTTGAATGAAGCTGTAAGGGACAATTATCTAAGCATAAACCCTGCAACCAAATTGAGCAAGGAGGATAAGAAGCCAATAAGGGCAGAAAAGGAAACTAGAGGATTCTTAGAAAGAGAAGAGGTCTTGAAGTTAGTGGCTACACCTTGCAAGAATGATATGGTAAAGAGTGCCTTTCTGTTCGCTTGCTTTTGTGGACTACGTGTAAGCGATGTATGTTCCTTGGTGTGGGGTGATGTTGAAAGTAGAGAAGACCGTCTGTTTATTGTTAAGCAAATGGTAAAAACACAGCATAGTGTAACAATTCCATTGTCTGATACTGCTTTAAAGTGGATGCCGACAAGAGGAGACGCAAAAGATTCTGATTTGGTATTTGATTTGCCAAACTATTTTAGCATCAATTATATCCTTCAGCAATGGGGTAAGGCTGCTGGTGTTGAAAAGAAAGTGTCCTTCCATCTCGCTAGGCACACGTTTGCTACATCATTGCTGACCAAAGGAGCGGACATCTACACAACGAGTAAACTTCTAGGACACCAAAATCTTAGAACAACTCAAATTTATGCCGATGTGGTGGATTCCAAGAAAAAATCGGCTGTGGACCTACTAAATAATTTATTATGAGTGAAGAAGAAAACAAAGAGTTTTTTGGCATTGGTGACAAAGCAAGTAAAGTCGGGAAGGGTTGTCTCCTTGGCTATGAGACATTTTATGAAAAAATAGAATACTATTACGGAAGAGAGAGGATTGTTCCTACTATTATGTTGCTATTGGCAGCTAAGAGCGTTGGCGTGGTAGAGGGTGACATACTTTCTAATGTTGAAATACGTTACAAAGGTAAAACCTTATGTACTTATAATGGAAATGATGTAGAAAGAGTTAAAAGGGAAATTAAAAGTGAAGATTATTTCTCTGTTGATGTGGAAGAGTATGCACTATGTTCTAGTGATATACATCTAAAATGGAAAGAATCAAAGCAAATGTTGGCTATTTTTGCAAATATGTGCATTGGTGGAGGATTGTGGGTTGGAAAAGATATAAATGGTAAGTCGATTGTTGAGTATGATTACAAATTATCTTTGACATTCCGAGATATATGGAGTGATGTGTTTGGTTTGAAATCGGATTTTAGAAACACATATTATAAAGTGTGTAGTGAAGAGATTCAGCCTAGACGTATCAAAATATTAGAGGCGATTAAAGATAAAGCTGAAGCATACTATGGAACTTATAGTATGATACAAAATAGATGGAAAGCGATTGCCGAGTTACAAAAACGATACAAAGAAGACTTCTAACGTTAAAAGATGTTTTGCTTCTACAAAATCTGAATTTTTCATTAGTTAAAAGTCTTTCATTTTACACATCTAAACCTAACTGAAATTTAATATATTGCTTACTTGTGGGCTTTAACTGCTACAAGTAAGCAGTTTTTGTTTATTCTGAAGTCCATATTTTATAGTAATTTTGCAAGCGGAAACAAGAACGTTCATTGTTTGATGTTGAATTTTAAATAAAGAGAAATATGGATAAGGAAGTACTTGACAAGCTGGAGCAAATTAAGAAATACACATTGCTTCAAGCAAAGAATTACTTGAATGTTGAAGACCTGTGTAATTATATTGGAATGTCCAAGGCACAGGTTTACGCTAAGATGAGAGAGCATGCTTTTCCATACAGCAAACCTTGTGGTAAGCTAGCTTTCTTCTTGAAAAGTGATATTGATGAGTGGTTGGGTTCTAACAGAATCGCTTCAAAGTGTGAATTGGAATCACAAGCTGCTAGTTATTGTGTGAAACATTAAAATTGTAATGGAGGTTTTTATATGAGTATTATGAGAGAAGACTTTAGAAAGAAGATTGCCCGTCACGATGGTGGCTTTACATTTCAAGCCGAGTGGTTGAATATGCTAAGAGGTAAGGACGACAATTATAGAGATTGGTTTCTTGATGTTGTAATGGCTTATGGCATCTTTGGTTATATTCTTTGTGATATGCCGGATAAGTTAAAAGTCGATATGGCATCTGTTATTGATACCTTGAACCATGAAATCACTTTTGGCGATAACCCTTTGAGATACCGATTAGAGCCATCTGAGCAGGAGAGGTTTGAAAGTGAATATAGGGATTATTGTGATGAAGTTGAGGAACTCAAAGAGGAAGGAGGTCAGCAATGATACAACCAACTATAAAGTTTTATGGGCGACTTGATTACAATCCTAAGAGTGGAAAATCGCCAAAATACACATTAACACGTATGTGGGGGGACTATTCACCTATGAATGAGCTAAAGGGCAGAGATAGAATGGTTTCTATGTACTTGTTGCCAAAGCGTGAAGGACAATCAAGCAATTGTCCACAGATGCACTTGCAATGTAAGGGAAGTTTGAATTTGAGTGGTTTAAAAGATTATTTCATCAATGGCAAGTTGTCGGGTTTTGCCTTTGGCTTTCCACCATCTACACCAACTTATTCTAGCAAGAACAAGCCAAATCCTTTCTTTTTAAACAAGGAGGATGGTTTTTTGTTTATTGTCCACCAAGACAAAGAAGCACCAACATCTGCAGAGCAGCAAAGACCAGATTATATTGAGTTTCTCGTACTTGATGGATGTAAGGTTCTGATAGGAAGCTATTGCCAACAATTAATGTTAGGTGGTTTTGATGAGATTCTTAAAGCATTGAGACGTGATTCTGTTTCAATTGGATAGGAGGTGGCATGTACGACAAGGTAAGATTGTTCCTACCTAAGTGTAGGGGCATGCCCGATGTTTGCCAATACCTTGACAAGGTAGGTGAAAAGACATCATATACAGGTGAGGTTAGCACTTATGGATTTCTTAATGGATTGAAAGTAACCCAATTTATGGGCGGCTATGAGGTAAGCGGTAGTTTGGCAAGGTTCTTCTATCCGAGCAATATATGGCCACTAAGCCATCACACAACAAAAGAGGCGATGGAGAAACTTTCAGACAGCTTACATCTTGAAATGAGTGAAGCCAATGTGTCAAAGCTGGAATTTGGAACAAACTTCATTATGGCAAAACCTGTAAGAGTGTATCTTGAAAAGTTGGGCGATATGCCCAAAAAGGCAAGAGTGCAAGGAAATGTCGATACTTTATACTATCAAGGCATAGCCAAAACAATAAGGGCAAGACAAAGGCAAGTCCTTGCATTCTATGACAAGTTGCAGGATGCAAAAAGCAAAGATTTGGAGATACCCCCAGGGTTTGGTAACGCCAACCTCCTTAAATATGAGCTGCGTCTTAATGGTGGATTGGCTAAACAAATCGGGGTGGAGGAAGTCAAAGCCTCAACACTATCGGACAAAGCATTTTTTAAGAAGTTATTAAAGATGTGGAGTGATGAATATTTTACAATTTCAAAGCACAAGACAATGAAAACAGAATTTATGGCAGAAATCAAAAACCCCAAAGATGGCTTTAATGCTTACGTGGCAAGATTGATGAGCAGACAGGGCAAAGATGATATAGATGAATACATAAGAGAGTTAAAGGCAAATAAGGTTTATAGTAACAAAGAGTATTATACCAGATTGAAGAACAAACTAAAAGAAATTTCTTTATGTGCCGACTTTTTAAGCACAGATGAGGATGGAATAGAGCTTGATGATTGTGTACGTAACACGGTCATAAACTACTGAAAATGTATTCATAATAAGTGTATGGAAATTGACAAAAAGTGTCAACGATTAAAAAATAGAATACAATGGATATAACAGAGATTCAAAAAGACAAAAAGGTTATTTTAAGACCATTTGATAATGGTCGTAGATTAAAGGTTGTCTTTCAAGATTTAAAGGATGCAAGCAAGTATATTGCAGCAGACTTATCACGAGACACGGTGCTTCAACTATCAGCAATCTTGCATTGCAAGGAGATTGAAAAGTTGTTGGATAAGCAAAGTAAAAAGGAGACATGAAGGGCTGCAAACGTTGAGGCTAATTTCAATAGACGTGAAGCGCAAAATATTTACAAATTTAAAGCAAATGTGTTGTTCTATAATAAACGAGGCAAATGGATAATTTAGAGTTTAGACAATTGGTTGAAGAGGTTGTAGCTAAGCTGCAACTATCGGAAGAAGAGAAAGAGGCTATGCAAGCCAATTCGATTCCACCAAAGAAAGAGGAAAGTGAGTTGGAAGCAATCGACTTAGATAAGGTTGCACTAGACATCGTTAATAGTTCAAGTTTATAAAATTAAGATTATGGATAAGATATTGTATGAAAATACCGAGTACATTAACAAGAAAAGACAAGCAATTTGCAAGAAAGTAGGTGCTATCAATGAAATGTTGGATGGTTTGCTAGAGCAGTTGGGGTGTGTCCTTTCTGACAAGGAAATTATGGCATTTATGAACAATCCAAATGATTTGTTTGAGATTGTGACACATAACTTGCTTTGCCCACAAGACGTGGCAGTTAAGTTGGTTGTTAGAACAACCATATCAGAGCGATTAGAGCCTATGATGCAAGAGTTCAAGTCTCAGACAAGAAGCCTTGATTGTGATAATTCTTACATCGTTGTCGAGAATGGACGTGTAAAGTTAGATGTGGATGATTTTGAAAAGGCTATGGATGCCTATCGTTTGTCGTTGGACTCAGAGCCAAGACAGAAGGCGTGGGAAATGGCTCAGAAGATTGTTTCAGACCTCAACAGGTTGGAGGTGTATCTGGCAAAGAACCAATTGGGACGAGTCCAGCCTCATGCAATAGGAAATAATTCAATATATTGCTATGATTGCTTGATTCAATACAATGAGAAAGGAAGAGTTGAGTTAGAACCAAAAGCAATTTCTTGTATCAAATAGTCTCTCTCTCGCAGGTGCGCGCGTGATGATGAATGAGAGTAATAATCCAAGGTGGGTAATTCAACTTATCCACCTTGCTAACAAATATATGATTAGAAACTATGGCAGAACTATTTTTTGACGTAAAAGCCCGATTTGATGAGGTAATCAAGGCTCGACAAGAGTTGGCAAGACTTAGAGAAGAAATGTTGAAGACGAACCTGTACACATCTAAAGAGGTTGTGAAATCGCTTGAAAATGCTTATCAGACACAAAGACAAAAGGTAAAAGATTTAACATACGAAATTCAACGCTATAACCTTGCAATGGAGGTGTTTGGTGAAAAGGTGTTGTCTTCAAAAGATTTGGTACAAGGCTTTATTGGCAAGATAGAAGAGACCAAGACCAAGATTGGTGAGATTTCTTCTGAAGTAGATAGGATGCAATCCAAGTTAGCAAGTGGAAATCTTGATGTAGAAGCAGGTAACAGCCTTTCTCGTGCAATCTCGGAAAAGGTTTCTTGTTTGGAGAAACTTAGAGAGCTGTATAATGATTTGATAGCATTGGCACAAAAGGCAAATGCAGAATTACAGGACACAATTTCACAAGGAGAATCTTCGGTTCAAATAAAAGGTGTCTTTTCAGATATAGTAAATGCAAAGGGCATTAACGATGAGGTTGCAGCTCTAAAGAACGTATCACAAAGCCTACAAGATGGGCAACCTTTCAAAAGCTATGAAGACCAGATAGCAGCTATTAAGCAAAGGATTTCCGAGTTGCAAGAAAAGATTGTTGATACTAAAGAATCCATACAATTTGCAAAGAATGATGTAGCGGACTTGACGGCACAAAAGGAGGCTAACGCCAAAAGATATGGTGAAAAAACAACCGGAAGCATAGATAAGGCTATAACCAGTTCCAAGCAAGAAGTAGATGAGCAAACAAGGGCATTGCAATCTTACCAAATTGAGTTGCAAAGAGCAAAGTTGCAATTGGCTAACTTAAATGAAGAGCAAAAGGCACAAGCAGAAGTTACAAAAGCGGAGTCCAATGAGTTCACGGCAATAACCGCCAAGATTGAGGAGTGGAAGAGTTCTTTGTATAACATTGATGGCTTGAATCAAAAGTTTGAGTCCCAAAAGTTGGCTATTACCGGAGTTAAGGATAGTATAAATGAGTTGAGCCAATCTTCACAAAGCAATTCCGCATGGGCTGAGCAATTAAAGCAAGAAATTGAAACAATGTCCGCTTCATTGAGACTTAGTTCAAGTGAAATGGACTCCTCATCTTATGGCAAGGTATTTGATGAGTTAAAGGAGAAAGCAAGCCAATACGCTGAAAGTCTCAACTATGCAAGTGGACAATCAAATGCCGCCATAGAACTTCAAAAAGATGCTATAGCTGGTTTAGAAGACCAGTTGGCTACATTACAAGAGCAATTGCAAGCGGCACAAGCTACCAACAATTCAGCAGCCGTACAAGCTATATCAGAACAAATCAACGTCCTTAGCAATGAATTGAATGCAGCCAAAAATAGCCTTGTTGGCTTGCAACAACAAAGCGAGAACGCAAAGAACGCTATGCGTGGTTTGGCTGATGTTCAATCATCATTAAGCATGACGGAGAAAGGGGGTAGCTTCTTTGGAAATATCATTGATGAGGCTCAGTTAATCAAGCAAAAGGTTAGTGACGCTTTCTCTTCATTACATGAAACAATATCTAGCAAGTTTGATGCAATAAAGTCCAAGGCTAGCGAGGTGGAAAGTTCTATATCAGGAAGTCTATCTAACTTGTCGGATAAAATCGGTTTGGATAGATTGGGTAATGCCTTTTCTTCGGTTGGTGAGCGGATAGGAGCGGCAAAAGATAAAATGTTGGACTTTGCCACAGGTGGAGGTAAGTTCCAATCATCCATAGGCAACCTAAAGACTGCTTTAAATGGCTTACCTTTGCCATTAGGAAACGTTATTGGTAGTATTGGTGCTATGACAAAGGCATTGTGGGCCATGTGTGCCACACCAATAGGAGCGGCTCTTGCAGCCGTGGCGGTTGGACTTCAAGCGGTTTATGCATGGTTTACAAAGTCGGCAGAAGGACAAAAGGCATTTACTAAGATAAGTGCTTATATGGGTTCATTGATGGCATCCTTAACCGATATTGTGGTTATGCTAGGTAGCTATCTTTATCATTGCTTTGCCGATGCAAAAGGCCCATTACGAGATTTTGGCTTATCATTCAAAAATACCTTTGTAAGTGCCGTTAAAACAGGCTATACGCTTCTCAAAGGTCTTGGAACAACCCTAAAAGGTATTTTTCAGCTTGATTGGGACACTTTCACCGATGGACTTTCACAAGTGGGCGATGGCTTGATAAAAGCAGGAAAAACGGCAATTATGGCTGTGCAGACACAAATCAAGGGTATTGTTGGAAGTGTTAAAACCGTCTACGACATGTTTACAAATGACAAGCTGGGTAGTGGTATTGGAAAAGCATTGTCCGACTTGTTCCCAAAGGCAAAGCAAGCAGCCAAGATAGCCGAGCAAGACCTGCAAGCCAATATTGCATTAGGTAAAGCCAAAGAAGAACAAGACAAGCTGGAGAAGACCATAGCGGAAAAGCGAGAGAAAATTTATAATTTGACAGGCAAAGCCAAACAAGAAGCGATTGCTGAAACAAAGGCTTTGCTAAAGCAAAAGTATGATAGCCAGATTAAGGCACAGACGGAGTTGTATGAGTTACAAAAGAAACGTAATGCCTTACATACCTCATCATTGGCAGATCTCAAACGTGAAAGAGAATTGCATATAGAAGTCTTGACCACACAAGCACAACAGGCTGCAAGCACAAGAATGCTTACACGTATGGAGGCATCCAATCAAAGAAGTATGGACAAAGCCGCCAAGAATGCCGAGAAGAAAGCGGCTGCTGAGGCTAAGAAGAATGCAACCAAGCAAAACAACATAGAAAGTGCTGAAGGTAAGTTGGCTGAGGCTATCTATAAAAACGAGTATGAGCGTTCCAAGGCTATGCAATCCATAGAAGAGAAAGTGACCGATGCAAGAATCAAGGCTATGCAGGATGGCGAGGAAAAGGTTATAGCCGAGCGCAAAAGGGCATTGGAAAAGGAAATTGAGCAAATTGAAGCGGAGAAAATTGCTGCTATCAAGGCAGAGCGTGACCGCCAAAAAGCCGAGTTTGATGCAAAGGAGGCTATTGTTAAGGCACAAGGTGGCAAGCCTCAGCAATGGGATGATAAGATGCTGGACCAAGAGCCAATCAAGAAGATTGAAAAGCAATACACCATCATTGAGGAAAGTGCCGTAACAGAGTCCAATAGAAAGACCCAAAAGGAGCAAGCACAAGCTATGCTTGATTACTTAAAGGCTTATGGAACATTCCAAGAAAAGAAATATGCAATAGCCAAAGAGTATGATGAGAAGATTAATCTAGAGACGAACACCTACAAAAAGGCAAGTCTTGAAAAAGAGAAGTCCAAGGCGATAAGTGATGTAGATACAAGTGCCTTGCAGTCTCAGATTGATTGGCAAAGCGTGTTTGGTTCTATGATAGGTTCATTGCAAGAGCAGCTGAAGGAAACGTTCCAAGGCTTGAAAGAATACACCAAGAGCGATGATTTCAAGAAGAAAGATGCAACCGAGCAAAAGGTAATTTATGAGGCAATCGACAAGATGCGTGGTGCATTGACGGGTGACCATGAGGGTACTTTGAACCTTTCCAAGCTGAAGAAACAAAGCGAGGATTTGGGAAACGCTTTCAAGGAGATGCAAGCGGCTGGACTAAGGGAAAAGATAGCGTTTGATAACTTGCAAGTGGCACAGAATTCTTATGAGAAAGCCTTGAAGACCGGAGACAAGGCACAAATTAAGGGCGCAAGTCAAACATTGGATTCAGCAAAGGCTATATATGATGGTGCAAAGAAGACTTCTGAGGAAATGGTTAAGACCGTTAAAGCTAAAGGGGTTGAATACAAGGAAAGTTCACAAGGTACGCTTGACGGATTGAATGAGGTTGCATCTGGAATGAAAGAGTTTAGTGGTGGGCCGTTAAGTGGCTTAATGTCGGGACTGACCAACACGGTGCTAGGATTATCTAGGCTGGACCTGGGAAAGACTTTAAACAAGTCGGTTTCAAAGTTGGCAGATAAATTGCAATCAGGTGGAAACATCGGGCAAATCATATCAGCGATATTGTCTATTCTTGATATATTGAAAGATGGTATTGGTTCATTGGTAGCAAATGTAATAGATACAATCCTCAATGCCGTTAATGGTATCTTGAAGAATATTCTAACCGGAAAGTTTGTGGAGCAAATCGGTGGTTCACTTTTGGAAGGTGTGGGCAATATCCTTAATACAGTTACCTTTGGTGGCTTGTCTAGTTGGTTAGGTGATGGCTCTAGCGATAAGAACCTTGAAAAAGATTTATCTAGGCTATCCGAGAGTAACAATAACTTGAAAACAAGTATTGACGCTTTGGCTGACAAGATGGATGAGGCTAGTTCCATGCAAGATATAACCACGTCTTATGAAAAGCAAAAGGCGGCTATACAAGACCAAATCAAGAATACACAAGAGTCAATGTATAGAAGTGGTGCTGCTTACACAAGTGGGCATTGGTACAAGGCTTATACGGATGGCAAACACTCTTCCAACAAGAAAATAAATGATGCAATGTCTTCTGAGGATTGGGATAAGGTAAGTAAGGAGGCTGGTATTTCAGTACGTAGTGCATCAGATTTTTGGAACTTGACAAGTGAGCAGATGGCTAACGTAGCCGCTTATGCAGCCACTCAATACGATAAGATAAAGCAATATGGCGATAATGGTTACAGGAATGCCAGTCAGTATATGGATTCTTATATAGAATACTATAAGGAGCTGGAACAATTGGAAAATAGCTATCGAGAGAAACTTACTTCTATATCTTTTGATAGTGTTGAGAGTGACTTCAAGAGCATGTTGGAGAATATGGATTCTGATTCAACCGATTTTGCTGATAGCTTCCAAAAGAAGATGGCAAGTGCTATTATTAATTCTTTGATGGTTGATAAGTACAAGAAAAGATTGCAAGACTGGTACAAGACTTTCTCATCTACATTTGAGAATAAGAATTTAACCAAAGAAGAGCTATATAAGGCACAAGAGAAGTTGAAACAGGAATATATGGCAATCTCTAAGGATGCTTTGGATGAAAGAGATTCTTTAAAGGATGCTTTGGAGTGGAAAGACAATTTTTCTCAGTCCGCTTCTTCCGGTTCATTTGAATCAATGAGCCAAGATACGGGTAATGAGTTGAATGGTCGTTTCATAGCGGTGCAGATCGCCACAGAGGGAACGTATGAGGAAGCAAAGCTCATAAATACCAAGTTGGATGCTATTGCTGCTCGTGATGGTGGTATAGAGGGTAGCTTCTTAACGGCTAGCGTGAATACCATTATGGGTGATGTAGGTAACATTTGGTTAGCCGTTGATGAGGATAGGACTATCCTTGCACAAAGCTTGATGTACTTGCAGTCGATTGATGAGCGACAAGAGCGATGGCATAAGCCTATGTTGCAAGCATTCAATGATATACACGAATTGAAAGATAAGATGAGTAGATTGTAAAAGCTATAAAGGTGTGGAGAAATGCAACTAAGCGCAGGTATGCGTCCAGATGCAAGTCTTCACACCTTGAAAGTAGCCGAGGGAAAAATTTCCCCGAGGGTTCATTTCCTAAATTTGTGAAATGAAGAAGTAAGAAGATGCTCGCTTGATAAAATTATTAAATGAGGGGTTAAGCATCATTTACCCCCATTGAAAGCAAATGGTAAGGTTTTTCATAAAGTTGTGAAAAACGTATGCAGTACAAATCCATAGAAAATGTATTCATAATAAGTGTATGGAAATTGACAAAAAGTGTCAACGATTAAAAAAATACAAAAAACCAATTAGTCTATATTATTTATCAGATGTAGGGGTGTCGCTACAGGCTACACCCCTTAGACTTGCCAAAATTGGCAAAACTGACCCAAACAAAGTTTGTATTAGGTGTTCCTAGGATGGAAACCCTTTAGCGTTGACTAATAAGCGTGAATGAAAGATAATAATTACTAAGATAGTAGAACCAGATGGTGATTGCTAGCAAGATTAAGAAGATGGTGCAAGGATGATAGAAAAGGGGTGTCTTCAAAAATGATAATACCCCAAAATTGGTGTATTTGGTAGCCTCAGCGATTAAAAAGGTGTAAAAATCTCACCTTATTGTTTATTAAAAGAGGTCTCCGCAATTTTGAGGACACCCCATTTTGTAGGTTTTAGACAGAATTGTCAAAAACTGATTAAGGGTAGGAACATTGTTCCGCTCAGGTTATCCACAAGGGGTTTTTAACTAGATAGTTATAAACTTGATAGGAACACTTTCAACGAGTCCAGATTTGGGCTAGTACGAGGGCGTAAAATTGCTTTCTCGTTGATTATCAAGCGTTACCCCAAAAAGTTAGTACGAGAGCCTAAAAATCGGCTATCGTTGAAAATCAAGATGTTACATAGTTTTCCACCATTTGGGTGAAAACCATCGGGCTTGTTTCCTAGCTCGTTGAAAGAAGAGGACAGCGCAAAATTGCTCCGTCCTCTTTCTT
>ERZ1026862.851-NODE-851-length-19895-cov-54.100605_pt1 | contig 19895 bp, 17 predicted proteins | sample MGYA00380161_ERZ1026862 | MGnify/ENA primary metagenome ERZ1026862 (study PRJEB33269, sample SAMEA4719797) | human gut metagenome | biome: human-associated habitat; feature: organic feature; material: feces | place: Cameroon | collected 2013-10 ... | reverse complement strand
AACGTGATCAGCGAGATGCTGGAGCATATTATTTCCACGCTGGGTGTTTAATGCGTAAGAACCAAGGAGGTAAGAGATGCCCTCACAATTTTTTGGATTAAATATTGCATATACAGGACTTCTGGCCAGCAATGCCGCCATGAATACCACTTCCAATAATATCGCCAACGTTCAGACGGAAGGCTACAGCAGACAGCAGGTAACACAGCAGGCATCCAATGCCCTGCGTGTATTCCAGACCTACGGCTGTGCCGGTGCCGGTGTAGAGACACTGGCCATTGAGCGTATCCGGGATGAATTCTATGACGGAAGATTCTGGGACAACAACGCACAGCTGGGTGAGTACGATATGAAGCAGTATTACATGCAGCAGCTGGAGACCTATTTTGACGATGACGGCAAGAGTACCGGATTCAAGACTATCTTCGATCAGCTGATGATCACCGGTATGCAGGCTCTTTTAAAAGATCCCAACAGTGCCACAGCCAAATCCCAGTTCGTAGGCTATGCCGGAGCTTTGACAGAGTATTTCAACGGTATGGCGGGCAATCTGGAAAAAGTACAGAAGGATATCAACCAGGAGATCAAACTGAAGGTGGATCAGATCAATTCCCTTGCCGGTGAGATCGCCTCCCTGAATAAACAGATCAACACCATTGAACTGGCCGGAACAAAGGCCAATGAGCTGCGTGACCGCAGAACCCTGCTGATCGATGAATTATCCAAGATCGTGGATGTGGAAGTCAAGGAGACTCCGATCATCGATGCCAACAACGAGAACCGTGAGACCGGAGCCAACAGATATATGGTCAAGATCGCAGGCGGACAGATGCTGGTGGACAGCAGTGATTATAACGGTCTGGAATGCGTGGCGAGAACTTCCTACGAGAAGGTCAATCAGACAGATATTGACGGTCTCTATGATGTTTACTGGGCGGACGGACAGACGTTTAATCTGTACAACGCGTCTATGGGCGGAGATCTGGCCGGACTGATACAGATGCGTGACGGCAACAACGGAGAGAATTTCACCGGAGAGATCACTGCCACCGGTACGACAACGGATGCAGACGGCAAGACCCATGATACCGTAACCGTAAAGGTTACCAAAGCTTATTTGCAGGATCTGAATAAATGTAATCTGTCGGATCAGGGAGGTATCATCGATCTGGGCAATCAGGAATTCTATTATGATTCCTGGGAATATACCTGTGAATATGATGCCAACGGTGAGGCTACTTACACCTACACCTTTACCTTATCGGATAATGAGAAGAATCCCCGCGGAGTCACCAACGACCGTGTGGGCAAAAAAGCGGAGATCGGTACGGACCTGTCCTATCAGGGAATTCCTTATTATATGAATCAGATGAATGAGTGGATTCGTACATTTTCCCAGAAATTCAACGATATTCTGACTTCCGGCTACAGCGGAAGCGGAGATCCCGGTGTGAAGATGTTTACCGGCAATAAGGCAACCAGCAGTGAGCAGTTCCTGTTGGATGATGCAGCCAAGAGATATGACAAGCAGGAGAAGAAAAACAGTAAAGTTACGGTAAAAGTCAACGATGACAGCTACTATCGTCTGACAGCGAAGAATTTCGATATTCTGGATGCCATGGAGCAGGATCCCAGCCTGATGGCAAACCGAAAAAATGCATCTGACGGCGTGGAACAGAATGACCTGTTGAATGATCTGAAGAATCTGGCTACGGATAAGAGCAAGATGAGCTTCCGCGGATGTAATGCTTCCGAATTTTTACAGTGTATCTTATCGGATGTGGCATTGAATGCTTCCAGAGCCAATACCTTCTATGCAAGCTTTAAAGACATTTCCAATACCATCGACAACCAGAGAATCTCCATCTCCGGTGTGGATGAGGATGAAGAAGCTGTGAATCTGGTAAAATACCAGAATGGATATAATCTGGCATCCAAGATGATCCAGACGCTGACGGAGATTTATGACAGACTGATTCTGGAGACCGGAGTCTAGTATGAAAAGAACTTCTAGTCACTCAGCGCAAAGGCACTTTCGTGAAGAAGTTCTAAGTTTCATACAGGAAAAAGCATAAATGCTTTTTCAGTGTGATGGCAATAATCGTATGGAATTCTATAGAGAGAAAGGACAAGGACCAAAATGAGAATTACGAACAAGATCATGCAGCGTAATAATCTGTCCAATATCAATACGAACAAAGTATATCAGGATAAGCTGAGCACCCAGATGTCTACCCAGAAGAAGGTCAGCCGTCCTTCCGATGATCCTGTGGTATCCATCCGTGCCCTGCGTTTACGCAGCAATGTGACCGAGGTGACGCAGTATTACAGCAAGAACATTCCGGATGCGGAGAGCTGGTTGGACGTAACCGAGGATGCACTGAAGAACCTGACAGAGATCATCACGAATATGATCAAACAGTGCACCAAGGCATCTAACGGAGATCTGAAATCCGCGGACCGCCAGATCATTCTGGAGCAACTGAAGGCACTGGGAGATGAAGTGTACAGCACCGGCGATGCAGACTATGCGGGCCGTTATGTGTTTACCGGATATCGTACCGATACTTCTCTGAGTTTTGATAAAGAATACAATACGAAATATGAGATCACCGAGCAGCTGGACAACAGCTCCATCACACAGCTGACGAAGATCGACACCGGAAAATTGCTGGATATTACTGCTGCAAATTATAATAATGCGAATAACAGCAAGATCACGGAACAGGATATTAAGTCCACCGAGGTGTACCGTATCCAGCTGGCTTATGATGACTGCAGAGACAAGAATGCAAACCCGGCTGCAGCCCCGTCTATTTCTTTCTATGAGAAAGACCCTGTAACCGGCGAAGCTGTAATGAAAGAACCGACATGGGATTCCACTATGTTCACAATAAAGTCCTCCACGGAAGACCCTTACACCGAGGCAGCAAACAATGATGATGCACTGATCTATGTGCCGGATACCGGTGAGATCCTGCTCGGCAGGAACCGTTATGATAAACTGATGGCCTGCAAGGATGATCCTTCCACCTCGGGAAAAAATGAAGGTGAGATCCGCGTAACTTATCAGAAGGATCACTGGGTCAAGGGAGACCTGAGACCTGAGCATTATTTTGCATGTACCAGTACGGATGCGGATCAGAAAGTAACGAAATATAATCAGGAATACCTCAAGGGCGATGCGGCAAAACAGGTCATCGAATATGATGTAGGCTTCAACCAGACCATTCAGGTGAATTCCACCGCAGATGAGTGCTTCCAGCACGGTATCGGACGTACGGTGGACGATCTGGTACAGGCCATGCAGGATGTGTTGGATCTGGAGACAGTGAAGACCAAGATCGAAGGCCTGCAGGAGAATGCTACCGGCGGCGATGCGGAGATTCTGAAAAAGCAGATGGAGGCCGTGGAAAAAGCACTGACTCTGTCCAAAGATAAATGCCAGAAGATGTTCGAAAGCGGCATTACCACGTTCCAGGGATATCTGGATGACGCCAACCTGTGCGTTACCAACTGTGGTACCAGAAGCAGCAAACTGGAACTGATCGATAACCGCATGAAGAGCCAGAAGACCACCTTTGAGACCTTAAAGAGTGAAAACGAGGATATCGATGTTACCGAGACCGCCATTGATCTGAAGAGTGCGGAAATGACCTATGAAGCGGCACTGATGGCTACCGGTAAAGTAATGCAGACCACACTGTTGAATTTCATCTAGAACAACAGGTTACGGAAAGGCGTAGGTATTTTATGAAGATCAATACAAAATTTTTTGGAGAAGTTGAGATTGCGGATGACAAGATCATCACTTTTGACAAAGGTATTATCGGATTCCCGGAACTGAAGCATTTTACCATGCTCCACGATGAGGAGAAGGGCAGCAACGTAGGAATCCGCTATTTACAGTCGCTGGAAGAACCCGGATTCGCCATGCCGGTCATGGATCCGCTGCTGGTCAACCCTCAGTATGATCCGGAAGTGGATGACGAACTGCTCACTAGTGTAGGCAATCTGACTCCGGAGAACATTCTGGTCATGGTTACTGTGACTGTGCCTGCTGACCTGACGAAGATGACGGTGAACCTGCAGGGCCCCTTTGTGATCAACGTGGAAGAACGCAAGGCCTGCCAGATCATCCTTGAGGGAGATAAATACCCGGTAAAATATCCGGTATACGACATCCTGAAATCCGGAAAGGCGGGTGAGTAAGATGCTGGCATTGTCCCGTAAGAAGAGCGAAGCAATCGTCATCAACAACGATATCGAGATCACCGTTCTGGAGGTCAAAGGTGATCAGGTCAAGATCGGCATCACCGCACCCAAGGAAGTGCCCATCTACCGCAAGGAAGTCTACCTCCAGATCCAGGAGGCCAACAAGGCCGCTGTGGATGCCGAAGGTATGGCAGCACTGAAGAACCTGCTAGGGTAAAATGAAATAAAATTAGGAAACGAAAGAGGCTCCGGATGCATAAATCCGGAGCTTTTATCCATTGTTGAAAAATAAGGGCACATTTTCCTGAAACTGCAAATATACGCATTGATACACCTTCGGAAAAAAGAACTTGAAAAGACGATAGGGTTATGCTATAGTTACAACATCTAAAGAATTCTTTATGACAATTTCTGACAATATCTTTTGTGTGTATTTCGGGCTTTTCGCCAAGAATTCAAACAAAATGACAAAACATAAGCAGGCGGAAAGGGAAATAGTGCATGGAACGGTTTCAGTTTTTCCTGCTTAGGTAAGTTTAGTGTGCTTAAGGGAGAAAAAATGAGGGAAAACAGAGAGAAAAATGATCTTGTTACAAAGAATTTCGAGACATTTCCAGATGTTGCTGCAGACATAATTAATGCGTTGCTGCATAATGGAAAGCATGTTGTGACTAAAGAAAATTTGATGCCGGCACCGACGGAAAGTATTTATACGAGCGGAGAAAACAGGCTGCGGAACCAGTTACAGGATGTGGTGAAATACGAGATGGCAGGGGAACGGATCAGGGCACAATATATGATTGCCAATCAGTCGGCACCGGATGTCAAAATGGTGTTGCGTAAAGCGGGTTATACCGGCGGAGGATATCGGGAGCAGTACGAAGGCAAAGTAATGGACATGTATCCCATTATAGAAATGATTCTTTACTGGGGAAGGGAGCACTGGGAGAAGCAACCGGGAATCCATGAATTATGTTGTGGAAAAGTGTCCGAAGAACTCCGAAAGTATGTGGATGATATCAAGGTACATATCTGGGAAATGCGTTACCTGCCCCAAGAGGTGCGGGAGAGATTTCACAGCGATATGAGAATTGTGCTGGATTATCTGGCAGAGGGCAATAATCTTCGTTCCGACCAGAAGGTGGTACACAAAGCGGCATTGATCAGAATGATCAATGTATTATCCGGTGAAAAGGATTCCACAACAGAATCTGCTATTTTAAAGGAAATGAATATCAGAGAGGAGGATGAGATCACTATGTGTGAATTATTTGAGCAATATGTAAGGATGGGAAAGCGCGAAGGGAGACAAGAAGGAAGACAAGAGGAACGGCAGAGTGGTATTAAGGCATTGATCATAACATGCATTGAATTGGGGGCGGATTATAATACTACGGCTGAGAAAGTAAAGACTCGATTTCAATTGTCAGAAGAAAGCGTTACAGAGAATATGAACCTGTATTGGAATTAGAAAATAGAAAAATAGGAAATTAGGCATAGGAGGTGCAAATTTTTGCATCTCCTATTAATTTTTCGGGAGAATTTACCGATACAGTCCTTAGAGAAGCAAGGTCGTGCGCCCACGGAAGGCGCCTGTTTATCACACGGAGGTGACCATTATGACCATAGAACCGATTTCCAGTGTCATGACAGTGCAGGCACAGAATACAGCCGCTGCCAGGAACACTGTGACAAAAGTAACTACAGAGGAGAATCCCTCAGAATACAATCCTGCCAATGTAAAAGCAGCAGATAAGATTGACCAGACTACTACTGTTGTGGAGAATGCCAAGGGTAAGGATCAGAACGACACTTCGTCTAATCCCAACGGTGAGCAGCAACAGCAGATCACGAACGAACAGATCAAGAAAGCGGTAGAAAAGCTGAATAAGAGCATGATCTCTCATTCCGAAGCTGTCTTCGGCATTCATGAGGCAACGAACCGCATAACGATCAAGATCGTTGATAAGGACACCAAGGAGGTCATCAAAGAGCTGCCTCCCGAGAAGACTTTGGATATGATCGCCAAAGTATGGGAGATGGCAGGCATCCTGGTGGACGAGAAGAGATAGGAGGATACCGATATGGCATCATCGACAATGAGATTATCCGGACTGATCTCCGGAATGGACACAGAGAGCATTATCCAGCAGCTGGTGTCTGCGAAGCAGACCAAGGTGGACGATGCGAAAAAGGCACAGACCAAGCTGGAATGGAAGCAGACCGCATGGAAAGAGCTGAATACCAAGATTAAGAATCTGCAGTCAAAATATGTTAATAATATGCGTTTTACCAGTGCGTATGTGAAAAAGACCACGAAGGTATCCGACAGCAATGCCGTAAGCGTTATCACCGGTGACGGCGCCATGAACGGTGTACAGTCATTGAAGGTCGATCAGCTGGCGAAGACAGCATATATGACCGGTGGACAGATGAGCCTGAAAGACGATGCGGATGAAGGGACTAAGCTGACTGCTCTGACCAAGCTGTCTGATCTGAAGGTTACCAATAGTGATGGCACCAGTTCTGCTTTTACTGCCGGAACCAATACAGTATTAAATATAAAGACAAAAGGCAGTAATACTCCTGTAACTTTGGAAATCGGAGAAAATACCACAATTTCTGACGTCCTTTCCAAACTGAAGGAAGCAGGCCTGAATGCTAACTTTGATGAGACACAGCAGAGATTTTATATCAGTGCCAAAGAATCCGGCAAAGAGAATGATTTTGAAATTACAGCTTCCGGAGACGGTGCAGATGATGCAGATAACCTGATGAAAGTCCTGGGATTTGCAAATGGTAACAAGATCGATGGCCAGAATGCAAAGATCACTCTGAACAATACAGAATATACCAGTAACACCAATGTTTTCTCCATCAACGGATTGACCATTACGGCCATGAAGGAGACAACGGAGGATATTACGATAACTACTCAGGATGACGTAGATGGCATCTATGACATGATCAAGAGTTTTCTCAAGGATTATAACTCTCTGATCAACGAGATGGATAAGCTGTACAACGCGGATTCTGCAAGTGACTATGAGCCTCTGACGGATGATGAGAAGGATTCCATGTCTGACACTGAGGTGGAGAAATATGAGCAGAAGATCAAGGATGCTCTGCTGCGCAGAGATACCAGCCTGTCCTCTGTTAGCTCTGCGCTGAAGGAAGTTATGGCTGGTGGCGTGGAAGTAAACGGTAAGAAAATGTACCTCAGTAATTTCGGTATCGAGACTCTGAGTTATTTTACTGCAGCTGAGAATGAGAAGAATGCTTATCATATTGATGGTGATGCAGACGATGCCAGCACATCCGGCAATGCAGATAAATTAAAGAGTATGATCAGTACCGACCCGGATACTGTAGTAAGCTTTTTCTCCGGATTGTTCAAGAACATGTATGACAGCATGACTAATCTTTCCAAGTCTGTAGAAGGTTATCGTTCCTACGGTAATTTTTATGATGACAAAAAGATGAAATCGGATTATGATGATTATACAAGCAAGATCAGTGACTTGGAAGATAAACTGAATGATTACGAAGATAAATGGTATTCCAAGTTCTCCAAAATGGAGACTGCAATGGCAAAGCTGCAGAGCAATTCCAGCGCAGTGACCAGCTTGTTAGGAGGATCATGATATGGCATTACCCAGTGCTTATGCACAGTATAACAACAGCAAGGTTCTGACGGCATCTCCGGCGGAGCTGACATTGATGCTCTATGACGGAGCCATTAAATTCTGTAATATAGCAGAGGCTGCTGTAGAGAAGAATGATGTTCCCAAAGCACATGAGAACATCCGCAAAGTGCAGAATATCATAGGATATCTGCATTCTACACTGGATATGAAGTACGAAGTTGCCAAGGATTTCGATAATATCTATAACTATCTGGAGAGACGGCTGGTGGAAGCCAATGTCAAAAAGGATAAGGAGATTCTCGAAGAGATCAACACGCATCTCCACTCCGTCCGTGACAACTGGAAAGAAGTCATGAAGGCCGGTGCCAAGAAAGGAAATGACTGATGGAGAATCAGCTTACCATTTTGTCAGAGAGCCTGAATAAGAAGCTGGAAGTATTGCAGAAGATTCAGGATTATAACAAACGTCAGGAAGAGACCTTTTCTGCGGAAAAGGTGGACATGAGCCTGTTCGATGATGCGGTGGAGGAAAAACAGCGGCTTATCGATGAGGTGGTTCATCTGGATGAAGGCTTCGAGATCATGTATGAGAAGCTGGCAAGAGAACTGGAGGACAACAGGGAACGCTACGCAGCACAGATTCGTGAACTTCAGAAGAAGGTCAGTCAGGTGACGGAACTGAGTGTGTCCGTACAGGCTCAGGAGGCCCGGAATAAAAAGCTGATTGAAAGCTACTTTGCAAAAGAACGTGCTAATATTGGCCAGAGACGTAAGAATGCCAAAAGTGCTTTTGATTACTACAAGAGCATGAGCGGCAACGGGTATGTGCAGCCCCAGATGTACGACAGTAAAAAGTAAATACAAAGGTAATGGTGAAAGGGAAGCAGAAAGAGAACTGCTTCTCTTTTTTATATTTGCACATTTGTATGATAGATTTCGGCTAAAATGTAATGGGATTGTAAATTGGCCGAATGAGATATTGAAATTTTAATACAATTAAAATTATCGTTGATTTATCGGAAGTAGTATGCTAATGTAGATTCACAGAATACCAATTCTGACAGACAGATCAAATCTTATTTAGTTCAAAAATGTTTTATTCGGGTGTATCACCGCTGATTTCATTGGATGAAAACGGGAATGTTTTAAATAGTATTTTTGACTGAACAGAGTAATAATGGAAAGGAGAAAATGCATGAATGAAGTGAAAATAGTAAGAGATGAACAAGGTAATGCTATTGTTATAATACCGGATATTATATTTTGGAATAAACAGGACATTGACTGGGATGCAGTAAAAGAATACCTAAAGAAGTACCTTGGTGAAATAATTGAGAATAAACAAACGAAAGAAAAAATAGAAATAGGAACTAAATTCGCAGATGAGTATACGGGCTCAAAGTATTCCGAACATATAAGGGGAGCACGGGCAAAAGCCAAGGCAAATGCAGCACAAGGAATCCGAGAACTGGTAGAATCAGCTGCCAATAAAATACATAGTGAAAATAAAAAGAGTAAACATAAGAAAGACGCAAAAGGTGGCTGGAACTATTATACGGTCAGGTTTGCACTACCAGTTTATGATAACAATAGAAAGACAGAAGAATATAATGTTTACATGGGGAGGCTGGTAGTAAATAGGACACAAGACGGAAAATTGTATTTATATGATTTGGTGGAAATAAAAAAGGAAGCAAGTACCCCACTCAAGAATACATAGTAAACAAGTGGTAAAAAACTGCTTCCTTTTTCTATAATATATCTTAGCAAAATAAAAAAGTCAACATTTTTTGCAAAAAAAGGGGTTAAGTTTCCAAAAACCTCTCCGATATACTTAACAAGTAAAGCAAATAAAACATTTGCTTACCGAACCTCTTCCGAATCGAAGGTTTCGCACGCCGGGGAAACGGAAGACAATGGCGATGAAAGTGACAGGATGTGCGAACTTGAAACTGACATTGCCAAAGCAAATAACGGGGCGCAGGGAAGCGCTCGTCAATTCAAGGAGGAATATATTATGGTAGTACAACACAATCTTACAGCTATGAACTCTAACAGAATGTTAGGCATCACCACTTCTTCTCAGGCAAAATCCACCGAGAAACTTTCTTCTGGTTATAAAATTAACCGTGCGGCAGATGATGCAGCTGGATTATCCATCAGTGAGAAAATGAGAAAGCAGATCAGAGGTCTGACACAGGCTTCCGCTAATGCTCAGGACGGTATCTCTTCTGTACAGACAGCTGAAGGTGCTCTGACTGAAGTTCATGATATGCTTCAGAGAATGAATGAACTGGCAGTTAAGGCTTCCAACGGGACCATGTCTGAGAACGATAGAGATTATGTTCAGAACGAGATCGACCAGCTGGTAACTGAGATTGACCGTGTATCCATTACCACCAAGTTCAATGAGACCTATCTGTTAGACGGTAAGACTGGAGATAAGACTTATACGGCTGTTACTAGTGGCTCAGTTACTAAGATGGAAGGTATTTCTGATCTTGTTAAAACAGCAGCAATGACTAAGAATGGTAGCACTGTAAAAGAACTTGCAAATGATGCAGATACTAAAATTGGCAGTTACACATATGTAACAGAAGCAGCTAATGCAGACGGAGAGACTAAGTTTGCAGATAAGGGAGAGTTTGTTGCAGCAGTCAAGAAAGAAATCATGGTTGCAGACAAGAACATCAAGAATGTTACTTTGACCGATGATGGTGTAAAGATTGAAGCATTTGCTGATGTAAAGGGTGCTTTGAATATGTCATTACAGGTTGGTGCAGACACCACTGCTGATAACAAGATTGAGGCAAGCATTTCTCAGCTGAGCGCTAGAGGTCTTGGAGTAAATGGTCTTCGAGTTGATGGTAAAGATAGTTCCAAGGCAGATGACGCAGTCAATACCATTTCTGATGCAATTCAGAAGGTATCTACACAGCGTTCAGCACTTGGCGCAATCCAGAACAGACTGGAGCATACCATTAACAACTTGGACAACGTTGTAGAGAATACCACCAGTGCTGAGAGCCAGATCCGTGATACTGATATGGCTACTGAGATGGTTAAGTACTCCAACAACAATATCCTGGCACAGGCAGGTCAGGCTATGTTGGCTCAGGCTAATCAGTCTAATCAGGGCGTTCTGTCTCTGTTACAGTAATTAGAAAATTTAAAACATAGTCAAGAACGTTATAAATAACGTTCTTGACTTATTAATGGAGTGCAGGGAAGCACTCGTCAATTCAAGGAGGAATATATTATGGTAGTACAACACAATCTTACAGCAATGAATTCTAACAGAATGTTAGGAATCACCACTTCTTCTCAGGCAAAGTCTACTGAGAAACTTTCTTCCGGATACAAGATCAATAGAGCAGCAGATGATGCAGCTGGCCTTTCCATTAGTGAGAAAATGAGAAAGCAGATCAGAGGTCTGACACAGGCTTCCAGCAACGCACAGGACGGTATCTCCGCAGTGCAGACCGCTGAAGGTGCTCTGACCGAAGTTCATGATATGCTGCAGAGAATGAACGAACTGGCAGTTAAAGCTTCCAACGGAACCATGTCTGAGAACGACAGAGACTACGTTCAGAATGAGATTGATCAGTTAGTAACTGAGATTGATCGTGTATCCATCACCACCAAGTTTAACGAGACTTATCTGTTAGATGGCAAGACTGGAAATAAGACGTACAATGCTGCAACAAAAGCTACAGCAGCAAACATGGCAGGACTTGCTGCTGCACTTGCAACGGCTGATATGGCTAACAAAGGTGTCGCTACAGTTTCTCTTACCAAAGATATTAAAATTGGTGATTACACTTATGTAACTAAGGCAGCAGATGCGGATGCGGAAAATAAGAAGATTGCAGATAAAGATGAGTTCATAACAGCAATTAAGAAAGACATTATGAGTAAGGACAAGAATATCAAGAATGTTACTTTGTCGGATGGAAAAGTTAAAATCGAAGCATTCGCTGATGTTAAAGGATCTCTTGATATGTCTTTACAGGTTGGAGCTGATACCACAGCAGATAATAAGATTGAGGCAAGCATTTCTCAGTTAAGCGCAAGAGGACTTGGAGTAAATGGTCTTCGAGTTGATGGTACTAGCAGTACAAATGCTGATAAGGCAGTGAATACAATTTCTGATGCAATTCAGAAGGTATCTACACAGCGTTCAGCGCTTGGCGCAATCCAGAACAGACTGGAGCATACCATTAATAACTTGGACAACGTTGTAGAGAATACCACCAGTGCAGAGAGCCAGATCCGTGATACTGATATGGCTACTGAGATGGTTAAGTACTCTAACAACAATATCCTGGCACAGGCAGGTCAGGCTATGTTGGCTCAGGCTAATCAGTCTAATCAGGGTGTTCTGTCTCTGTTACAGTAATTATTTCGAAAAAGGGATGGTCAAACCATCCCTTTTTTCTACCTATTTTAGAGGAAAGTATATGGAAAAAGATGTTATTCTGACAATTTCTTTATTAGTGTCGAATCGACCGGATACGATAGAAAAGTGTCTTGAGTCATTACAGGTTTTAAGGCAGAAGGTTTCGTCAGAACTGATTCTGGTTGATACAGGGTGTGGTGAAAAAGTACGTAGTATTATAGAAAAATATGCAGATCAGATTATTGAGTTTGAATGGTGCAAAGATTTCGCGAAGGCAAGAAATGTAGGCTTAAAAGCTGCGCATGGAAAATGGTTTATGTATCTGGATGATGATGAATGGTTTGAGGATACAGAAGAAATGGAAAAATTTTTCTGTACAGATGAATGGAAAAAGTATGGATATGCGTTATATAGACAGAGAAATTATAGCAATAAAGAGGGAAGTATTTATTCTGATGCACTGGTTGGGAGAATGGTGCGTTTGAATAGTGATATAAGATTTCAATATTCTATCCATGAATGTTTTGCAAATATAAAAGGACCAACAAAAATATTTAATACATATGTTCATCATTACGGATACATATATGAAACATATCGGGATTTTTATATGCATTCGCAGAGAAATGTAAAGCCATTACTTATGGAGCATAAAAAGGATATACATAATTTACGCCATCAGACACATTTGGCTCAGGAATATAATGGATTAAAGGAATACAAAGAATCTATAGAGATATCATTGAATGGAATTAGTAATTATGTTCCTAAGAGTAATTCAGATGAATACATAAATTCATTATACGTAAATGTTGTTGAATGTTATACAAAAATGTTTGAATTTTCTATAGCACTAAGTTATGCAAAGAAATATATAACAGATGGCAGGATGAATGAACTGGGTAAAGCCAAAATGGCTTCTTTACTTTGCGAAATTTATTATAATTTGGAGGACTATGAAAACTGCATCTCAAGCACAAACAGTTATTTAGGAGCTTATAGATTGCAGGAGAAAGACAGCGATTATTATGCGAATTATGCAAGCCTGTTTTTATATTGCTTTGATGACAGGGAGATCAATGCGAATATTGGTTTTGCGATTAGAGCTTCTATAAGATTAAAAAATGCAAAATTAGCAAAGAGATTTTTTGATTACATTGATTTTGATAAGAGCCCTTTATTGGTTGAAGGAGGGATGATAAAGGAAATTGTTTTTTCCTATATGAGAGAAGAAGATTCAAAAGCTATAGCAATTTATCTCTGGATGTTAAAACATATCTTAGAAAAGCATTCTTTGTTAAACGTGGTGTTAGGCATTTTGGAGAAGAAAAGGAAAGAGGATACAGATATATTTGAAAAAACATCTGTAAAATGGAAACCGTTGGAAGACAAGCACTGGTATTTCAGATATTTAGTATTGTGGACGAACCAAGAAGAACTGAATTCGGAGTGTGTAGCAGACCAGTATGAAAAAATGTGGCAGAGCACTTTGGATGTGCTAAGGGAAAGCGTAGAATTAGAGATTTGGAATTTGGCTGATAAAAAACAAATCAATATTGCAAAAATATTATCAGGCATTCCATTTTATAAATGGGAAAAAGCGGTGGAGATAGTCTGCCAGTCAATGAAGCATGAAGATCTTCAGAAATTAAATGAAAAAATAGCAATATTAAATACCCAGAACCATCATTATCTTTGGTGGAAAATTTGTTATCTTCAAAGGACGTTCAAAGAAATGGATGGGGAAGAGAAAGTAGTCGACATAGATGCATTAAAGGAAGACTTGTTTTGCTATGCAGAAAGTTGTTGGAAATTGTTTCAAAACGTTTACAGTGAAGAAATGTTCTCAGAAATGTCGGATATGTTACCGCAGTGCTGTCAGGTATCGTTTTATTTGACGGATCTTTTTCAACAAGAAAACCAGCATAATTTTGTAAAAATGGTAGATGATTTAAAGCAAATACGTGAGATCAATGGAGATTTTGCTATTCCTGTGAAGTATTATCTCAAATATGCCGGTGAACAGATGGCACAACAACAGGAAGAACAGAAAAAAACACAGGCAGAACTGGCTGATATGGCTAACGCGGTAAAAGTGAAGGTACGGCAATTAATCGCATTGCAGAAATATGAGGAGGCAAAAGCAATTATTGCCCAGCTGGAACAGATGCTGCCCGGTGATCCGGAGCTTTCTGAATTGAAGAGACAGTGTGAATAGGATGATACTATGAGTGAAAACAGACGGATTAGCGTTATTATTAAATTAGAAGGATCAGAAGCAGAGTTTGCAGATAGCCTTCAGAGTGTGTTGCATCAGAATGAAGTGAATATGGAAGTTGTAGTAGTAGGGGCTTCTGAAGAGTTTGATTGCGAGCAGTACTTAGATACCTGGTGCACTGGAGTAGATGTCATATATATTCCGGCAGACGTCGATGTGAATAAAGGTATTATGTTAAATGCTGCAACAGATGCGGCATCGGGAGAATGGATTGCTTATATAGTTTCCGGAGACATATGGGAGCCTGAAAAGACCTTGCGACAAATCCAACGGATGGAGCAGGAAAAAGCAAGATGGAGTTACTGTGCTGCCGAAGTGCAGGGAGAAGATAATATTTGTATTCCCCCTGCTGGATGGCCGGAGTACAAGAAAAAAGGTTTTATTTTTCCAGATGTGCTTATGAATACTTCTATAGCTATCAGCACAGCGGTAATAGCAAAAAAAATATGGCAGAATGTGGGAGGCTTTGAGGAATCTCTTCCTGCATTGCAGGATTATGAATTTCTGCTTCGGATTGCACAACAGGAGAATCCGGTATTTCTGGATGAAACATTGGTTACTATGAAACCGCAATCCGGAGATCCGGAGGCTGCATTGATCACCCAGTGCTATTGCATGGCAGAATTCTCTGAAGCACTATCGAACCTAGGGCTGAAGAAGGAAAAATTACAGCAGGTTATGAAAATGGCAGAGGACTTCAAGAAAATGCCTGTTTTTTGGCAGTATGCTGATATCCTGAAGGAGGATGCAGAATACCATAGACTTTTAGAACAATATTTAGAAGCACAGAATCCTGTAAGACATATCAAAAAGGCGGATGCCACAGATGTGAGAGGGGTACATAATTGTGTTGGTTGTGGAGCCTGTCAGTCAGTTTGCCCGGTGAATGCCATTACCATGGTAGAAGGCAAAGAAGGCTTTTTGTATCCGCAGACAGACGAACAATTATGTATTCGGTGTGGAAAATGTTTGCTTCACTGTCCCACACAACAGATTTTGAATCCAATGACCAACCCACAGGTTTGTTATGCAGTGCAGATGGATGATAATTGCAGACGAGAAAGTTCTTCAGGAGGAATTTTTCCTGCAATTGGCCAGGAATTTCTGAAACAAGGGGGTGTGGTATGCGGTGCGGTATTCCGTGATGATTTCAGCGTATGCCATATTGTAAGTGATCGAGAAGAAGATTTATCTGCAATGCGATCTTCAAAATATCTTCAGAGCGATACTACGGGAATATATGAAAAAGTCAGGAAAAAACTGGATAAAAAGATTCCTGTATTTTTCACAGGCTGTGCCTGTCAGATTGCTGGTTTGAAAGCATATTTGGGAAAAGAATACGACAATTTATATACTATGGATGTAGTATGCCATGGAGTTCCATCGCCTAAAATATGGAGAGAATATGTTCGTGAACATGAGAACAAAGATGGCAATTTGAGTGAAATAAGTTTCCGCAAAAAGGATAAGATGGGATGGGGTACTGGTGTATATATGAAACACCAGAATGGTAAGGAATATCTTGCAAAAGGCGGAGATATTTTTATTGTAGGCTTTTTAAATAACTGGTATCTCAGAGAGTCATGCTATCAATGTGAATTTAAGGGAAGAAAGTATAGTGATCTGACGGTAGGTGATTTTTGGGGAATTGACAGATTAAGCGATGCGATGGAGGATGGTAAAGGAACATCTTATCTGACGATTAATTCTACGCAGGGAGTGAAGTTGTTCAACCTGATAAAACCGAAGATAAATAAAATTGCTACATTTGCCAATAAGGATGCTGTAAAGTATAATCCCAGTATATTGCAGCCAACAGAACGTACGAAAATCAGAGATTATTTTTTAAAGAATAATAAGCAAAGCTCACTTTCTCAAAGAGTTGTTCACTTTTTTGACAACTTGCATTTTGAAATCGGATTAGTGCTATGGTGGTCTCCTAACTATGGAAATGCATTGACTAATTATGCACTATATCAGACACTGAATAAAACTCATGATGTTCTGGCAATTGATAATATGACGCTCTATCCCCCGGAAAGATTTGGACGTTTTGCAAAAGAACATTATAGGCTGAGTTCAGAATATTATCCGTATGGACAAAGAAAAACATTACAGGAAGCTTGTGGAACACTGATTGTTGGTTCCGATCAGACATGGAATTACTACTTTGAACAACAGTTTGGCTGTGGGAAATACTATCAGTTAGACTTCGCAGATGATTACACCAGAAAGATATCCTATGCAGCATCCTTTGGAATGGAAGGCGCAGAGGCACCGGAAGAGTATGCATCAGATTATCAGAGATTTCAGGCTATTTCCGTGAGGGAAGAGTTTGGGGTTGATATCTGTAAGAAGAAATACGGCGTAGATGCACAGTGGGTGTTGGATCCCGTGTTCTTACTGGAGGGCAACGATTATGATGTTCTTGCTGAAAAATCTGCTGTAAGAGAAGAAGAGCCTTTTATAATGGCATATTTATTGAATCCAACACCGGAGAAAAGGGAAGCATGTAAGCAAATTCAGAAGGCATTGGGTGGAATCAAAATTATCAATGTGTCGGAAAACTCGAAAGAATTGAGAGACTGGTATAGACACATTTTGGAGTTTGATCATGTGCAGGGAGATATCGAAGTAGAAGACTGGGTGTATTACATGAAAAACTGTAAATATGTAATTACTGACTCTTTTCATGGAACCTGCTTTGCGGTGATTTTCCAAAAGAATTTTCTGACGTTTGTTAATCGACAGCCAGATCGCTTTAGCGTATTTAAAAAATTTACCGGGACAAGTGAACGTATCATGGAACCGGGACAGGAAATTGATTACGATGAAGCATTGAAAGACTTGGATTATAAAATAATTAACCAGCAACTGCAAAATGAAAGAAAAAAATCGTTAGAGTGGTTGGAAAACGCTATAAAGGCATAGGAGAGGTTGTGGAAGGTTTCTTCCACAATCTTTTTCTATTTTGCCGTGTTGACTATAAATATTTTTTGAAAGATGCCCCCATGCAGTCATACGATGTGGATAACATAAAGTCTGGTCAGGGTTGAGCAGTTCGCTTTGCAAAATAATTTGTATGGCTACATAAGAGATCATGTTATCTTGAAGCCATGCTAAGGCACCGGCAACAGCATCCTCTGAAAAATGAAACAGAATCCGCCGTAATGCAAAAAGCGTCAGCAAATATTTGTCCATTAATTCATCTGAAGAGGAGCAATCTGTGTAAAAAGGTGTGGAAATCCGATATTTTTCTTCCAATTGGATCAGATAAAATATTCTTAGAAAACGATGTGTGGAGGCAATATATTTAAAGGCATACTGACCGTCCCCATTTTCGATATATGCAATCAGGGAAGAAAAACTGTGGAAATCATTTGATGTAAGCAGGGAATTGCAGGAGGCAATTATCGAATGATAAGCATCCATTGCCAACGGGTATTCCCTGTCCAGCTGATCAAAGTATTCTGCGGCTTCCAGTTCTAAACGGTGCTGATCCATGAAGAGTTCCTTTCAAAATAGTTATCTGTTGAAATATATTTTAGCATTTGGGGATTAAAAATGATAGTGTGGAATAGAAAATAGAAAAAATTTAGGTAAACGCATTTTGCTGTTTTGCTACGTTGACAGATACCCATTGATTTGTTATTCTTTATCTTATAGGAAGATTTTAGTTCTGTGAGATTTCAATTCTTATATATTTCAAATATTTTGGTAGATCACCACGATTTTCAACATTAAAAATATAACAGTTAAGAGGGAGTATTTTATGGAGCGGAATGTAAAAGTAGTGGACGATTTGTTTGGAAATAAAGTAGTTGTAATTCAAGATATTCGTTTTAAAGGAAAGCGAATTGTGAAGTGGTCAGATGTGGAAACGTATTTGAAACAGTACATAGGTGAGGCTCATATTATCAAGAGTACAAATGAACTGGTGTATATTGGGGCAGATCTTCCGGATGAGTATACACATTCTAATTACACATATATATTGAAGGGAGCTAATGCAAAGGCCAAAGCAAATGCAGCGCAAGGATTACCGGAACTACTTATGATCGCAGATGAAAAAGAATATGAGATAAATCGAAAAGAAAAGCATTCACAGGATGCAAAATACGGGTGGTATTCTTATGTGACAAGATTTGCCTTACCGGTGTATGGGGAAAATGAAAATATTGAAAGATATAATGTTTTTCAAGCGATCATGCTAGTGAGACACGCAGAAGATGGGAAACTTTATTTGTATGATATCATTAAAATAAAAAAAGAAACGAGCACCCTTTTCCAGTCGTAAGACCTTACTCAGTAACAAAACCCATTTCTTATAATTATATTAATTAATGAAAATGAAAAAGTCAATGGAAATTTGAATTAAGATTTATTCAAATAAGAGAATAAGAGAAATAATTTTCCCTTGCATCTCCCCCGCAAATAGTATAAAATAAACCCAGTGTTGCAAACAGAATATTACAATATGACGCACAAAGAGGTGCATGCCGGGAGGCATGCGCCCTTTTTTGCGTTAAGCGGGAGTTTTCGCGAGCAGCGTAAACCGTGCACCTGACCCTCTACGCCGCAGGATTGATATCCGCCGTCGGCACCTTTGTCGGCTCCGCTGTTTTCCCATCCGTTTCCGGCGAAGTGGCCGCTGAACTCTCCGGGGAAGCCGTCGGTGCAGCCGAAGCTTCCGGAGATGCACTGGGCTTAGCCTTCTCCAGGGATGCCTTCACAGCCTCCAGCAGCACCAGGGAAGTATATCTGGTCTCCGCAGAATACGTCACCTGACTCAGATCCTGCGTCTCGCAGATCTGCTCACTCAGGGAATCCATGGTGGGCTCCAGCAGTGGATACATGGTGGTCAGGGTCTCATCGGGATCTGCCAGGCTTAAGGATGTGATGGCGTGGTCATTTACGATGACTTCCACATTGACAGTCTCGCTGCCGAGGATCAGCTCTGTGGTGTAGATTCCCGGGATATATGTATTGGCAGTACTGGCAGCACCGGCATTGTCAATAGCACCGGAGGCGCTGTCCAGAACAGTTTCGGCATCGGCAACAGCACCGGTATCGGCACTAGCTCCCGTGGAGACATCCTCCGCATCGGAGAACTGTGATGAATGTCCGAGATCCGCCACATTGTCCGGCATAACGGTCTCGGCAGTACTGTCAGGGGAATCCGGTGCCCCGGAGGTATCCGCAGCTTTTTCGGGCAGCAATAACATTAACAGTAATATGACGAACAGCACTCCCAGCGCAGCGAAGATTCCGGTATACAGCAGTTCTTTTCTGCGAAGGACAACGATCTTTGTATTTGCACTCATTCTTAAGTCTCCTTGGAATGATGGGATGATCT
>ERZ1026862.848-NODE-848-length-19943-cov-28.466663_pt1 | contig 19943 bp, 16 predicted proteins | sample MGYA00380161_ERZ1026862 | MGnify/ENA primary metagenome ERZ1026862 (study PRJEB33269, sample SAMEA4719797) | human gut metagenome | biome: human-associated habitat; feature: organic feature; material: feces | place: Cameroon | collected 2013-10 ... | reverse complement strand
AGATCCTTCGGTTCCTTATTAAAATAGGTATTCGCCGCCGTCTTGATACCCACGGCATTGTGCAGGAAGTCGAAGTAGTTGAGATAGAGTGCCAGGATTTCCTGCTTGGTATAGTATCGCTCCAGCTTGATGGCGATGACCCACTCTATCGGTTTCTGCAGCAGTCGCTCCAGGGTACTCGATGCCTTTTCGGAATAGAGCTGCTTGGCAAGCTGCTGGGTGATGGTAGATCCACCTCCGGCATTGGTCTGCCCCAGGAGTCCACGCTTCACGATGGCACGACCGAGCGCACGGAAGTCGATGCCCGAATGCTCATAGAATCGTTCATCCTCCGTGGCAACCAGTGCCTTTATTAAATAAGGTGACATCTTCTTGTAAGGTATCACGATACGGTTCTCCTTGTTCAGGTTCCATGTACCCAGCACCTTTCCATCAGAGGAATACACCTGAGTGGCGAATCTGCTTATAGGATTCTGCAAATCCTCGATGTCCGGCATGTAACCGATCCATCCGTTCCAGATGGCAAAGAAGGCCAGCATAGCCGACACGACAAAAGTGGCAAAAATGCCCCATAATGTATAGATAAAATGTTTTCTCATCTCTATTTCTTCATTTATTTTGTGCAAAATTACTAAAAAGTTTCGAATTCTCGCACATAAATCAGAAATTATATGTAACTTTGGGGGCGATTTCAGAACATTCAATCAAAATTCGTATGGAAAAACATAATTTTGTGACGATTGCCGACCTCTCGAAGGAGAAAATCATGTACCTCCTCGAAATGGCGCAAGAGTTTGAAAAGCATCCCAACAGGGAGTTGTTGAAGGGAAAGGTCGTAGCGACCCTTTTCTTCGAACCATCTACTCGTACCCAACTCAGTTTCCAGACAGCTGCCAATCGCCTTGGCGCACGTGTCATCGGCTTCTCTGATGCCAAGACATCCAGCACTACCAAGGGCGAAACGCTGAAGGACACCATTCTGATGGTGAGCAACTACGCCGACGTCATCACCATGCGCCACTTCATCGAGGGTGCAGCCCAGTATGCCAGCGAGGTAGCTCCAGTGCCTATCGTCAATGCCGGTGATGGTGCCCACATGCATCCATCCCAGTGCTTGCTCGACCTCTACTCTATCTTCAAGACCCAGGGAACCCTGGAGAACTTGAACATCTATCTTGTGGGTGACCTCAAGTATGGCCGCACCGTTCACTCACTTATCACCGCTATGCGCCACTTCAATCCTACCTTCCACTTCATCGCACCTAAGGAGCTTGCCATGCCAGAGGAGTACAAACTCTACTGCAAGGAGCACAACATCAAGTACGTGGAGCACGAGGATTTCAACGAGGATGTGATTGCCGACGCTGATATTCTCTATATGACCCGTGTACAGAAGGAGCGTTTCAGCGACCTGATGGAGTACGAGCGTGTGAAGAATGTGTATATCCTGAAGCGAGACATGCTCTGCAAGGCAAAGGAGAACATGAAGATCATGCACCCACTGCCACGTGTCAACGAGATTGCATACGATGTAGATGATGATCCACATGCATACTACATCCAGCAGGCTCAGAATGGTCTCTATGCCCGTGAGGCTATCTTCTGCCACTGCCTCGGTATCACACTGGAGGATGTGAAGAACGACAAGACCATTATTGAGTAGTGTTTAGTGATTATTTATTAGTGATTAATTATGGGAAACAATAAAAGTCAATTAGTGGTTGCGGCTATCGAGAACGGTACCGTAATCGACCATATACCAGCCGAGAAAACCTATCAGGTAGTCAACCTGCTCCAGTTGGAGAAGATGGACACTCCTGTTACCATCGGCTACAACTTGCCTTCCAAGAAGATCGGCAAGAAGGGCATCATCAAGGTTGCCAACAAGTACTTTACCGATGAGGAAATCAACCGCCTCTCTGTGGTGGCTCCTAACATCGGACTGAGTATCATCAAGGACTACGAAATCGTAGAGAAGAAGACCGTAGAGACTCCAGACACACTGAAGGGTATCGTGAAATGCAACAACCCTAAGTGCATCACCAACAACGAGCCTATGCAGACCCTCTTCCACACCGTAGATAAGGCTCTCGGTATCGTACGCTGCCATTACTGCGACAAAGAGCAGCAACTGGGCAAAGTGGAGCTTTGTAAGTAGCATCAATCACATAAAATAAATAAGAATGGTTAAAGATCAAGAGATTTTCGACTTAATCGAAAGAGAACATCAGCGTCAGCTGAAAGGTATGGAGCTGATTGCTTCTGAGAATTTCGTGAGTGACGAGGTGATGAACGCTATGGGTTCTTACCTTACCAACAAGTATGCAGAGGGTCTGCCAGGCAAACGCTACTATGGTGGATGCCAGGTGGTGGATATCGTAGAGAACCTTGCCATCGAACGCGTAAAGAAAGTCTTTGGTGCTGAGTATGCCAACGTGCAGCCTCACTCTGGTGCTCAGGCTAACGCTGCTGTTTTGCTCGCCGTACTGAAACCGGGTGATACTTTTATGGGATTGAACCTCGACCACGGCGGTCACCTTTCTCATGGTAGCCACGTCAATACTTCTGGTCTTCTCTACAATCCTATCGGCTACAACCTGAACAAGGAGACAGGTCGTGTGGATTACGACGAGATGGAGAAGCTGGCTCTAGAACACAAGCCTAAGCTGATTATCGGTGGTGGTAGCGCTTACAGCCGTGAGTGGGATTATGCCCGCATGCGCAAGATTGCAGATGAGGTGGGTGCCCTCCTGATGATTGATATGGCTCACCCTGCCGGTCTGATTGCAGCCGGTCTGCTCGACAACCCATTGAAGTACGCTCACATCGTTACTTCTACTACTCACAAGACTCTCCGTGGTCCTCGTGGAGGTATCATCCTGATGGGTAAGGATTTTGACAACCCATGGGGATTGACTACCAAGAAGGGCGAGGTAAAGAAGATGAGTATGCTCTTGAATTCTGCCGTATTCCCTGGTCAGCAGGGCGGTCCGTTGGAGCACGTCATCGCTGCCAAGGCTGTTGCCTTCAATGAGAATCTGCAGCCATCCTGGAAGGAGTATGCCATGCAGGTAAAGAAGAACGCAGCCGTTCTCGCTGACGATCTGATCGGTCGTGGCTTCGGCATCGTAAGTGGTGGTACAGACAACCACTCTATGCTCGTTGACCTCCGAAGTAAATATCCAGACCTCACTGGTAAAGTAGCTGAGAATGCGCTTGTTGCAGCCGACATCACAGTGAACAAGAACATGGTTCCATTCGATTCACGTTCTGCCTTCCAGACATCAGGTATCCGTCTGGGTACAGCTGCCATGACAACCCGTGGCGCCAAGGAGGATATGATGCACCTCATCGCAGAGTTTATCGAGGAAGTATTGAATTCACCAGAGGATGAGAAGGTCATCGCCCGCGTTCGTGAGAAGGTAAACGAGACCATGAAGGATTATCCTCTCTTCGCTTACTAAGCAAAGGAAAAAAATTAGATTTATATCTAAGCAAAGGAAAAATCGATTCGATTTTATATATACAAAAAAGACTGCGGGTATCATGTTCGCAGTCTTTTTTAATTCCGTATCATATTTTATTTTTTAGTTTCAAATCATATTTTAAACTTCATCATCAAAAACAAGAAAACATTGTTATGAGAAAATTAAAAAGCCTCCTGCTGATGGCATTGGCATTGCTTCCAGCAAGCAAGACTCTTGCACAGACCAACGCACAGATTCTTTATGATTTCGGTACCGACCGTAAGTATGTAACCCTGACTTTGGAGATGTTCAAGCAGGACAAATGGGGAAGCACCTACTTCTTCGTTGACCACGACTTCAACTATGACAAGATGGACCCTAACAGTCCAAACGTAGCACAGGGCGGCACCTATACCGAGATTTCACGTGCCTTGAACTTCTGGCAGAACAGCAGTATGAAAAACTGGAGCCTGCACGTAGAGTACAATGGCGGTATCACCAAGAACTACCCTATCAACAATGCCTGGCTCTTCGGTGTGGAGTATCTGATTCACGATGCTACCTACAAGAACACCCTGAATCTGGATGTTCTCTACAAGACCATCCGCAAGACCGACCAGAATGTTCCAATGCAGTTGACTGCCGTATGGACCTGCAACGACCTTTTCGGCGTAAAGGGACTGAAGTTTGACGGCTTCGCTGATTTCTGGTGGGAAACCCACGGAACCGTAGATGGCGACGGCAAGGCTAAGACCCGCCACACCGTATTCATCACCGAGCCACAGCTGTGGTACAATGTAGGTCAGCACTTCGGCTGCGAGAATCTGAGCCTGGGTGGTGAGGTAGAAATCACCAATAACTTCGGTAGCACCGATGGAGCAAAGGTTCGCCCTTGCCTGGGTGTGAAATGGGACTTCTAATTGTTCTTTTTGAACCTTTTCAGAGGGCGCTTCTGAAGCTCTTCAATTGTTAAAGATGTCTAACAGAGAATTTCTTTAAGAAGAAGAAAAAGAAAACAAGAAAAAAAGAAAAGAAAAAAGCGACAAGAAGAAGTAGCAAGAAGAAAAGAGAAAAAAGAAAATAAATAAAAGAAAAAATAGAAAAATAAGAAGAACTTAGCCCAAGTTAAATCGCTCAATTCTTCGCAATTTAACTTGGGCTTTCATTCTCCCTGCCATTTTATTTTGATTTTCAAGAGCTTACGTTATCTACCAACCTTCAGTCCTCCGTCAGAAATGCTTCCAACACCGTCCTTATGACGGGTGTATTTGCCGGTGACACCGCTCAGATGCACGCCGCCAACACCATCCAGATCAACATTCAATACCTGGCAGTCAACCTTGGCGCTTACCTTACCCACGCCATCGTTATTGATCTTCAGGTTTCCGCCCTTGAAGAAATCGAGCGTAACGGAGCCGACACCCTCGTTATCCACCTTCAGGTCGCCCATTGACACGTTACCTACCTTTACGGAGCCTACGCCTTCGTTATCAATCTTCATCTCGTCGCCCTTGGCATCATCGATGCTGACAGAGCCTACGCCCTCATTGGTAACATCCAGCTTGTTGGCAAGAATCTTATTGATGGTTACAGAGCCTACGCCCTCGTTATCGATTTCCAAGCGGTCGCTGTTGACAGACTTGGCATAGAATGAACCTACGCCTTCCTGGGTAACCTTTACCAGATCAGGACTGGTGATATAAATCTTCAGTCTATTCTTTTCAGAATTACAGCTGGCAGGCACCTTGAGTCTTCCCGTCAGACCGATCTTCACTTCGCCGTCACGATAAACCACCTTGATTTTCTCCTTGAGTTTCTGTGCGAACTCAGCATCCTTGATGGCAGAGTAATCCAATCTTACGCTGCATTCATCGCCGTCGTTCTGTGTATAATAAACGCTGGCAACCACACCCACGTCAATAGCCTTGAAAGGCTTTTCTCTCAAATCATCCTGCGTAAACTCCAGGCTTCCTCTCATTTCAGAAGTGGTAGTAGAACCCATACTGCAGGAACAGATGCCCATAGAGGCAAGAAACAAAGTTGCCGAAGCAACCCAAATACTCATTGTTTTCATACTCTTTCGATTTTAAATTTTCTATATTCTGATGCTTAGACGCAAAAGAAACCCGAAAGGTTGCAAAAAAAAACAAAAAGATTGCAAAAAGAGCCTTAAATGTCTGGCAACAGAGCCTCAAACACCTTGCAATAGAGCCTTACTTGTCATCCAATTAAGCCTCAATTAAGCGTTACGTTAGGCTTAATTGAACGTTACGTTAGGCTCTTTTGAACAGCAAGTAAGGCACAAGCCAACGTCGCATACTTTTGAAACATATATGATACCATAAGAAACATACCTGGATTTTTAGGCTTTTTCACAACTCCGTTACCGCCAACAAAAGGTAACTCCATAGCACTCAATACAAAAGATTTTCCGTTTTAAGAATATTTAACTCGTAAATCTACTCTATTTGCAATAATTACAGTATATTTGCAGCGTGAATTTGCAGATAGAAGAGTAATGGCTTAGCATTCGCACTTTGCAGTTGCCCTAACCACCTGCTAAGAAAACATTTATTATTCGAACTGAACTTAAAGATAAGTGTCCGAACTGAACTTAAAAAGCGATTATTCGAACAGAACTTAAAAAATAAGTAAAAGTAAAGGTAATAATGAAACACAAGGTAATGATGAAGTAAAGATAATAAAGTCTAAAATAAAATTAAAACTATTAATAGATATGAAGGTAATCAATTCCAAGCTTGCTGCCATCGGTTTGGCGGCATTCGTTTTCGCATCATGTAGCGACAGCAATAGCGATCCTACAGGTGGTTCAAACATGAACGTAGTTGACCGCACTACAATTACGCTTGCATCACAGAATGTAGATAACAGCCGTGTTGTAAACTACAAGAACTCAACAGCTAAGGCAAGAAAGTTCTTCCTTAACACAAGAGCAGGAAGCTCTATTTTTCCTGCTTTCAAAGATGCTCCTAAAGAGGAAAACGCAAAGCAGCTCAATAAAGAAGCTGACCTCACAAACAAGAACTATGCAATTACCGGCAATAAGAGCCTTAACTTCGCTGGTAAGACTATCGATGGTGCTACTATCTTTGTACACGGAGGCTCTACTTTCGAGTACGATAATACAACAAAGATGACCAACACTACCATCGTATTGCTGAGTAGCGCTACTTTGAAATATACCGGCACTGGCGAAATGATAGCACAAGGCAACACCGTATTCTGCACAGATGCCAAGAACAAGTTTGTTGCTACTGATGACATCAACATCAATGGTGAACTTTACGCTAATTTTACAGGCACTACAAATGATGGCAAGAATTTGGTAACAGGTCTTGGAGCTATCAAAGAAACTACTGCTGCAGAAAAGGAAAAGAGTATCACTCCTACCCAGAAGATTACTTTCGGTGCTCATGCAAATGCTTACATCAAGGGTTCTATCCGTGCCACTGAGTTGAACATCGAGAATGGTGCAAGTATTTACACCACATCTAATATCTTCAACAACGGTACTGTAAACATTAAAAGTCAGTTAGGCATAGAGGGCTTCCTGAAGGCTCAGAACCTCAACGTAGATGGCTACTTGGAAGCTGGCAAAAACTCAGCCATCAAGGTATTGGGTACTATGAACGTAAATGACGGTGCTTATATTTCTGCCAACTACATCAATGTTACAAACAACACGAAGAAAGAAGATGGAAAAATTGTCGCAGGCAACGCTACCCTCAACCTGAATGGCAATTGCACCATTCATTTGAGCAACAAGAACGTAATAAACGTCAACAACTTGGTAACAGACAACAGCAACCAGGGTCAGATTGAGTTGGCAGAAGACAACGCTGTAGCAGTAATCAAGGCTGATAAGTTCGAAAACAAGGGCAATGAGAGAATCCTTTCATTCAAGACCAGTGGCAATAACTCATGTTTTCTGTTCCAGTTTACAAAGTGCTTCAATGGCTCTACAGAGTTGAATACATTCGAGGATCTTGCTATCCAGGCAACATATATCGACTATGACAAGACTACCGAGAACAAAGTTGATTTTAAGGATGAAAACAACAAGAACTATGGTTATGAGTGGAAGGGTGATGCTTCAAAGTTAGTCGCTAGCAAGAAGCTCGATTTGATTGCATCTTCAGAAGATCCTAGTGACGGTCAGTCTGCAACATGTATTCAGCCAGCAGCGAACGGCTTGCTCTACGTTTCATACCATACTAATGGTAACGATGTAGCAGGTGGCAACATCGAGGTTGCCAGAATGACTGAAGGCAACAAAAAGTTGACTATCGAGCAAAGCAAGAAGGCTGACAGAATCGACTACAACCACCTGATTGTTGATGGAAACAAGCTTTACCTCGCTGGTAGCCAGCAGGGCAATGGCGCCGCAGAAGGAACAGCTGTCGGTGCTTTCATGGGTGAGATTGAACTTACTGCTTCAGGCATTAGCGACAACATGGTACTCAATGCTGTTGACAAGAAGAACAGCAAGATAGATGCCAACTGCGTTGCAGCATTCGGCACAGACCATGTATTAGCAACAACCAAAGGTTTCACAGTATTCGACAAAGATGGCAGCTTTGACAACTACGGTTCCTCTATTGGCAAACACGTTGTTACAGTAAACAACAAGATCTATGCATTGACAGAGGATGGCACGTTGAACGTTTACAACAGTTCTAATATGGAAACTGCTGAGAAGACTTACCAAGTTGGTGCTGTTGAGCCAAATGGCAACAAAGCAGTTGTAGCTGTTGACAAGGCTAATGGCGACATCTACGTCTGCAAGGGTGAGAACGGTGTAGCTAAGATTTCAGGTAGTACTGTAAATCAGGAGTACTTTAAGTGCCCAACAATCTCTAACTCTGCTGACAATAAGCGACCAGGCGAGGTAAAGGGTTGTGCCAACGGTATTGCAGTTGATGACAGCTATGTATATTTGGCATGCGGTAGCTATGGACTCGTTGTATTAGACAAGAGTACTGGCAAAGAAATCTGCCACCGTAAGGCTCCTAATAAAAAGTCAGCCAACTATGTAGCTGTTGATGGTGAGAATATCTATGTAGCATACGGTAAGAGCCGTATTCAGGTATTCAAGCTGACAACAACGAAAGAATAATAACTCTTTTGTTCTTCCCTCACTCTCACATTTGAGTGAGGGAGAACAAACCTTATTCCAAGCTTAACTAGCAAATCAGAAACAAACTAGCTAAAGCTAACTTTAAGGTTATCCGCTAATTATCAATAAATAACAACGAAACAGAAAGCTAAAATGAAAGCATTGAATATAAAACTTGCAACATTTAGTTTTGCAGCATTGCTCCTCGCTTCTTGTAGTGATAGCAATAACGATAATGGAACAAAAGGATCATCAATCATGAATCCAAAAATCGTTGGTAGCACCGTTGTTTCAACTACAGATGCACAGACACTTGCTACTCAGGTAATCAATTACAAAAAGAAAGCTGCAAGTACAACTAAGGCTACAAGAACAATTGATGATAGTAATTCTAGCATCTTTGAAGGCGTAATTGAGATGCCTGCAGAACCTGCGGTTCCTGCTGAAGCGGTAGATTTGGGCACATTGACAGACAAAGGGAATGGAATGCATAGAGGAGGTGTATATGTTCTTAAATCTGGTAATATGTCAACCGATGGAATGAACGTAGCAGGAACAACAATATACGTTTGTTCTGGAGCAACACTGACTTGGAATGCTTATCTGGAAAACAATAATCCTACAGTAATTGTTCTTTCAGGAGGAAAGATTATAGATAAAAGCAACAACGTTGGTAAATGTTGTAATGCTGACGTTTACGGAAGCATTGAGTTCCGAGAGGGCAGAATAGATATCAACCATACATTCAGAACATCACAGGATTTGAATGTAGCAGATAAAGAAATACAAATCTCGGGCAATGCCTATTTGGGCGGCAATGTTACAGCCAAGAATTTCTATCCTAGTGGCGGCGGAATCATCAATATCAAAGGTGATTTGAATCTGGGAGAAAGCGAATTGAAGGTCTGGTCTACTCAAGGAGAATCAAATGGAACAAAGCTGAATGTTGATGGTAAAATTACAGCCAAAAGACTGGAATTGACAACAGGTTCTGTTCTCTACTCGGGATGTGGTGCCATAATTAAAGACCAAGTGAACCTCAACTCTAATTCAGCTTTACACGCCAAATACCTGGAGTGTTCACGATTCGAGCAGAGTTCAGGAGCCAAACTCATCCTGTCTGACCAAAGTTTCATCAATTGTTCTGGTACATTTGTATCATATAACAACGATACCAGTTATAGCATTCTGGAAGGCGATGGTGCCAAGGCGGTGATAAAGGCAAATAGGTTCGAATTCAACAACGGTGGTCCACAGAAAAATGATGCCGGCGAAGAATATTACTTGGTAAAGATGTTCTCTACTCCAGGAGAAAACAACCCACAGATTGTAGCAGACGGATCATTCTATATTGGTGATTCGAAGGTTAATGTAAGATTCACAGATGCCAACATGTTTGTTACAAACGGAGTAACCAAGAACGAAGTGGTTATCAACCCTACCACTCTTTGCGGTAACCCAGGATGGAATAATCCGGACCCAGAACCATCACCAGAACCGGAACCAGAGCCAACTCCTACTCCAACTCCTAAGCCAGAGCCAACACCGGAGACAAAGCCAGGATTGGACTTGATTTCAACCATAGAGCCAAATCATACACACGAGATTTCAGCAACAGGCATCATGCCGCTGAATGGTTATCTCTACATGTCATACCACACCAACCAAAACCAGAAAGATAATGCAAATTATTCGCATGGTGGATGTATTGAGGTGATGTCACCAGTGAAAGATGACAAGGCTGAGCTGAAACAGTATATTTACGATTCGGCAAGAGATCTCGACTTCAACCATATCCTGGCAACCAAGCTGAACAGCGGAGAAAGAAAAATCTTCCTGCCAGGAAGTTCATTCAAGAAGGGTGCCATGCTGGCATATATGGACATCAGAGATGACCACATGCTGGCTGACGAATCGATGGAAATTACCAGCAAGGAAGGCGAAGAAGTGACCATCAAGCAACCATTGAACTATATACAATTGAAGCCTGCAACAGGAAAGTATAAGGGTTACGATGAGAACTGCGTGGTTTACAATGACGATACCAACCACCTGATTGTTGCAACGACAGAGGGTTATACCGTATATGATGCAACCACCATGAACGAGGTGAATACATACAGCAAACCAGGAAAGGCTAAGCACGTAGCTATGGGCAATGGAAAAATTGTGTGTCTTTATCTGAATGAAAGAAACAAAGATACCCAAGTGGGAATCCCTGCGACCATCGAAATCATCAATAAGAAGAGTGAGGATTTCGAAAATACCAAGACATTCCCTACCAATGTAAGCATCGAGCCTAATGATGGTAAGAATGTAATTGCCGTTGAAGATAATAAGATCTATGCTTGTCTTGGAGCTGCCGGTCTCTATGTTTATGACATGAATGGCAACGAGCAATGGCACTATCAGATGCCAAATCCAAAGAATAAAGATGATAAGTGGAAGGCTCTCTGCAACGGATGCTTCGTTGACGACAACTACGTTTATCTGGCATACGGCTCTTACGGAATTGTGGTAATCGATAAGAATACACACAAAGTTGTAGCACATAGAATCGTTGAAAAATCTGCCAACTATGTTACTGTATATAACGGCTATATCTATGTAGCATACGGTAGAAGTCGCATGCAGGTATTTAAGTTGAACCTCGGTAAATAAGAATGATTGCTCAAAAAGCAATATAGATTTTTATAAAATCAAGAGACACTGGTTGAATGCAGCTGCAACAGCTTGCGGCTGCATTCATAGTGTTTAAAAGAAGAGAAAGATGAAGCGAAAATTGATACTATACACTACTGCAGTTCTTCTGATGAATATCGGAGGAAGGGGTGTTATGGCTCAAAATCTGAAGCCAAAGACACAGAAGAAAGCTTTCAGCCCGAAGATGCTCGTTTATGAAAATCTGAAAAATGAAAATGTACTCAAGCACTTCAACAATCGCTTCGCACAACTCGACACCCTACTCAACCACCCTATCTGGGTACAGTCGCCAGTCATCAACCTGGGACTCAACCGTCAGCATACGGCTGACATCAGAAACACCGACTCGCTCTACTGGGCAAAGACAGCCCACGAGCAACTGGCAATAGCAAGACACAACGGCCTGGAAGTAACCGGACAGGTGTATGCCAGACCCGATGCCTACTTCGATGCCGATAACGACGACGCCGAACAGGTATCCCAATACAAAGCAAAGACCCAGGCAGAACTGGGATGGAACATCATCAACAGCAAGTTCTACCAGGGCAAGGAAAAGAAAGCCAAAGTAGCTTTGGCTAACGAACTCTCCAGGCTGCAAAGCAAGAAGAGACTGACAGCAGACATCTATGAGAAGGCAGCTGAAGAGCTGACTGAACAATATAACTTCTACATCGGTACGATCATCGCTCACCGACTGGACAACCTCGACATCATGAACGAGGCATACCAATTCATGCTGGAGAAAGACCGAATCAGCAACGACAAGATGCTGAAGGTGATGAACGAGAAACTGGCAGCAGAATACGATATCTCCATCCTCTGCTCCGACCGCGACATCTCCAACAAACCTATCTACCGCATGAAGCCAACCCGAATCCTGGTAGATACAACGGCGCTCTGGCACCACATCGACCAAGAAAGCATCGACGCCAGAATCGTGATGGTAAAAGAACAGATTGCCGACAACGACAGCAAGTTGGCTAATTACTTATCGACGACAAGAATCACGCCTTTCGCCAGATGGTCATCCTACTGGCAAAGCAACAACAAGATAAGCAACAACGGTGATATCGGAGTACGGTTCACCATCCCAATCTACAACGAGAACCCACGCAAGCGCAAGGCTCTCGAAACAGAAAAGGAAATCATCAGAAGCAGCAGATGCACCGACGTCAAGGAAATCAAGCAGTCGGTAGGCATCCTGCTGAAGAGAATAGAGAATTTGAACCAGGCCATCGCCACCGAGGCGTTCCATATAGACCAGACCGGCAAATACATCGATATGAGAAGATTTGCCTACAAGAACCAGAAGCAGGGCTACAACTACCTGATGCGAATGGACGAATATACGGGATTCCTTGAAAGCATGGAGAGAATGTATAAGCTGATGTTAAACCGCGGACTCGCCATCATCAATATAGAGAAGGCAGTAAGCATCTACGACAACAATTCTATCTTCAGAGAAATAGAACTATGAATGAGTTTCAATATAATAGCACGCCACAGGAACAGGCAATGTCCGACTTGCTCAAGTCGCAGAGCCACCGACTGGCAAGGCAGCAGATCATCTTCGCACTGATCTTCCTGCTCGTCATCGTACTGGCGGCATACTATATCGTCACCCGAATGATTTGGGCGATCTACGACGGATACATCACCATCGATGAAAACCCCATCTCGGCTGTTGACGACATCTACGTCCTCAAGGTAAACAAGGAGGTGGGAGAAGTGGTACACAAGGGTGATACCCTCTACTCCTACGTTCTGCTGGGCAACATCATCAACCAGTATGACCCCAACATCCTGCCTTCGGCTGTAAAGGAAACGCACGACATGGAGGTACAGGCACAGCTGGCAAAGGAAGAAATCCCGGTGCTACGTACCCGTCTGGCAGAGCTGAAAAAGCAGAAGGCTTCTGAGAGCTCGGATATTTACTACGGACTCACCGACAACACCAAGCGCAATGCCCTGGATGCGGAGATTGCCGAAGTGGAAGAAGAACTCAGAAAGCAGGCAAACAAGGTGGAAATCTACGCCAAGGCTAAGAACACCACCTATAACTTCATGTCGAGAAGAGGTGCCGGCACCGACAATGCCGCCATGCCCTACTCCAGCAACACGAGCATCTACAGCCAGGGACTGATACATTACTGCTGCGCTCCAGCCGATGCCTACATCACGAAAATCAATGTAAGCGACAAGACGCTGGTCTTCAAGAGCAATGAAATCATGACCATCCAGCATACCGACTACGCAGCATGCCATCTCGGAGTAATCACCTACGTACCCAACGACAAGGTGAAGTATATGGAGAGTCCTGACGATGCAGACATCATCATCAACAAGGACCTGGAGCTGAAAGCCAAGCTGCAGATGGTGGGTCTGAGAGTAGAGGAAATCCCGAAACATCTGCAGAGTAACTTTTCGCATGATGCCAATGCAGTGGTTGCCGTATTCACCCTGAACCCAAACCAGAGAGTTCCGGCATGGGTGATGAGCAACAAGCTACCAGTGAGAGTGAGAATCAATAAGATCAGCGCTATGCTCGATCCTAAGCCACTGCCGATGTACACCATCCCGGTGGATAAGAATCAAAATGTCGTAAGAAGTTCGAAGCTGATTTCGACCGACAAATCAAAATAAAGAACCTGAAGAAATGATTGGACTTAAAAAAAACAAACGTGGAGACATGGTGCTCACCATCGACAGCTATGTCGATATCGACTCAACACCAGATATCCAGTCCGACTACTTCGATTGCATATATATCAATACGAAGAGTGAGCGAGCGTTCCATGCTATCCTGTTTGGAGCCAGCCCTATCGTATCGTACAAATGCAGCTACAAGCCGATATTCGTCAATATGGCGGTATCCGGCAAGGAGCAGATCATTGACTACATCATCGATGCCTATGTCAGCGATATGAGCAATGAGAAAGTATATGAGATCATTGACAAGATCAAGGCTGCCAAGGAGAAATATGGCATCAGGCAGGAGGTGGCACGCCCAACCCAGCCCAACCAGCTCTTCTCCAATATTCTGAGGTATCTGCTCTCAAGAGACCAGAGGATCGTGACTCATAGGCTCATGGAGAAATCGTCGCTGGGATACATCAATCCTATCTTTGAGCACTACCACAGCATGAGTCTGTTTCATCTTGCTGAGATGTTCGCCTTCATCGATACACTGGAGGAATATGGAGCACTGCGCAAGCACAAATACCTCATCAAGGAACATCTCTGCCCGAAGTGCAACCACAGTCACCTGCTATACACGGAGTGCTGCCCTAAATGCGGAAGTTCGAATCTGAAGATCCAGAACATCATCCACCACTTTTCCTGTGCCAACGTGTCACCGGAAAGTGCATACAATGTGGGTGGTATGCTCATCTGTCCGAAGTGCCACAAAAGACTGAGACACATCGGCGTGGATTACGACCGACCAGCGGTGATCTATTCCTGCAACGACTGCGAGAACTCGTTTACCACGCCAGTCACCAAGGCAACCTGCTGCTATTGTGAGAGTACCTACCCGGTCAATGCGCTGGTTCCCCGTGATGTAGAGGATTACGAGATTACGGAAGAAGGTATCCGTGCACTGACCCAGAGCGGAATGCTCTTCAGCAACATGACCAATACTTACGATAACTATATGGAGTATAGTCTGCTGCAGAACCGTCTGCGCCGCCAGCTTCTGGAAACCTACCGCGACGACCAGATATCGGTCATCGTAGGTAAAATCTGGATTCTCGACTCCAATCAGGAGACTGTCAAGATCAAGGAGACCATGCAGGCTAAGTTCTGCCGAATCTTCAACAGTCACAAGGTATCGTACAACAACAACATCTTCTACGTTACCTATACGGCTTTTGACGAGAAATCAGAGAATGAGGCACACCAGCACCTGAGCAGGGAGATGTCGAAGGCTATCCGAAAGGTAGCCAATATGATAGACCCCGACCAGATTATCTGCTGCGTACTCAACACCAAGCATAAGGGAATGAGTGGAGAATATGATGATTTCTTCGACAAGATGAACTTCATAGAGCTGACTCCAGACGACTACAGCACCTATTCGGAGAATCCGATGACAGACGAAGAAACCGTGAAGCCGCAGGAAGAACGACTCGACATCGCTCCGGAAGAAGACGAAACCGACAAGGTGCTGAAGAGAGTGAAACTCTATAAGGAACTGGTGGGAGCACTCGTTGCCATCGCCGGAATCCTCGTCCTCATCGCCATCCTGGCACTCACCGTACTGAGATAAAAGAAGAAAGGAAACTGAAGATATGTTTAGTATAGCAGATACAATCAACAGATTCTGGGATTGGATTGCCACACTCTCGTTTTCGAGCATCGCCAACACCTACTGGTTCCTCTTCTTCATCGAGGTACCGAGATACTACCTGCTGGAGTATCTGGTGATCTTTTACCGGCTGATGGGGCAAAACAAGAGAAACAAGGAAAAGGAGCTTGCCCGATTCTATCTCTACAGAGAAAACCCGCTCATCAGCATCCTGGTGCCGGGCAAGAACGAAGGCAAGAACATCTACAAGATGGTGAAGTCGCTGAACGAACAGACCTACCGGCACTACGAAATCATCGTGGTGGATGACGGTAGCGACGACGACACCAAGCTGATATGCACCGACCTCTACCGTGCGGGACTCATCACGTACTACCTGAGATTGGAAACCCGTGGCGGCAAGGCGGCAGCCACCAACTATGGAGCAAACATGGCAAGGGGAAAATACATCGTAAGCCTCGACGCCGACTCGTCGCTCGACCGGGATGCACTGGAAAAGGTACTCCTGCCCTTCTATCTCGACAGTGAGGTGAAAGCCGTGGGAGGATGCATCGAGGTGAGAAACTACAAGGAGACGATCTGCTCATCGCTCCAAGCTTTCGAATACCTGAAGCGAATACAGGTGGGCCGTTCCGTAACCAGCGCCCTGGGTATCTACCACATCATTTCGGGTGCCTTCGGAGCTTTCGAGCGCAAGACACTGAAGGAAGTGGGATACTGGGACATCGGTCCGGGACTCGACGGTGATATCACGCAGAAGATCCGCAAGGCGGGCTATAAGGTGAAATTCGCAGAAGATGCCATCTGCATGACCAATGTGCCAACCAAATGGTACAAACTGTATCACCAGCGCATCAGATGGTCGAGATCGCTCGTAAGATTCCGCCTGCGCAAGCACCTCGACATCCTGCTGCCTACCAAGAACTGGAGCATCCTCAACTGGTTGTCGAATATGGAAAGCGTAGTGTTCGACTGCGTATTCAACTTCCTGTGGCTGGGATATATGATTCAGCTTGCCATCACCTTCAACACCCACATCGTGGATGTGCTGCTCTTGGGCTACTTCATCCGTGTATGCCTGTCGCAGCTGGCATTCATCCTGGTGCTGCTGGTAACGGAAAGAAAGAAAACCGCCTGGTTCCTCTATCGGTTTATGCCACTCATGTCGCCATACACAGGCTACTTCCTGCGCTTTGCCCGACTGGAGGCGCATCTTCAGGAACTGTTCTTCCGCACCTCTTACAAGGATGAGTGGAACCCGAAGAAGACATCGCGCTACGCACAGCTGGAAGGAATCTAAGGCAACCCATAGGATTGCAAAGAACACAGTACCTTGCCGAAAGGCAACAGGATAAGTAAGAAATAGTAATAATAATTAAAACAATATAGATATATGACAAACAAACCTTACGAGTTTAAGGTTGGAGTGATAGGATTGGGCTACGTAGGTACCCCCCTAGCATGCTTATTCTCAAAGAAATACGATACATGGGGTTATGATAACAATGCGAAAAAGGTAAACAGACTTATCCAGACGCAGATGAATCAGAACAAAATGCTATCGAAGGCCTTGGCTCAGGGACTTAAACTGACTAGCGACATAGAAATGCTCAGGAAGTGCAATGTGTATATCATTGCGGTTCCTACACCTGTCAACAAGTCGAACAAGCCAGACATCAGTTGCGTAAGATGTGCCACCCGCTCCGTAGGTGCCATCCTGAAAGTGGGCGATATCGTGGTATATGAATCGACTGTATATCCCGGGCTCACCGAGGAAGTATGCGCTCCACTGCTGGAGGCAACATCCGGCTTGAAGCTCAACCAGGATTTCTATGTAGGCTTCTCTCCGGAACGCATCAATCCGGGCGATACCGTACATACAATCGAGAACATCGTGAAGGTGACCAGCGGTTCTACCCCCGAAGCAGCCGAGATCATCGATTCGCTCTACGCTTCCGTACTGACCCATGGTACCTTCAAGGCAAAGAGCATCAAGGTGGCAGAGGCTTGCAAACTGATGGAAAACTGCCAGCGCGACGTACAGATAGCCTTCTTCAACGAAATGGAGAAGATATACGACAAGATGGGCATCAGCATCCAGGACGTTACGGCTGCCGCAAGTACCAAATGGAACTTCGTTCCTGCTACCCCAGGACTGGTGGGCGGTCACTGCATCGCTGTAGATCCTTACTACCTCATCAACAAGGCACAGGAGGTGGATGTGGTTCCATCCCTCCTCTCTACGGCTCGCGAGGTAAACGAGCAGATGGCAATATGGATGGCAGGAAAGATCAAGAGTGCCAGTGAGGTAAGAAACTTCGTTCCGGCAGAGACCAACGTTCTCATCCTGGGCTTCTCGTTCAAGCCAGACAGTGATGACATCCGTAACACCAAAGTAGCCGACCTGTATATCAATCTTCTGGGTACAGGATACAGAACCACCCTCTACGACCCACTGGTGGACGCAGAAGAAGTAAAAGAAGAATATGAAATCAAGATTACCGACAACCCTTCCGTGCTCGATCAAAAGTATGAAATCGTAGTCATCGGTACCAATCATAAAATATTTAATAACCTAGACATGAATAAGATTCTCACCGATAAGGGTTTCGTGTGTGATATCTACGGAATCCATAAGGTAAAGGCTTAGGATTGTCGCAACGAATTGCGAGAAATGAACAGTAAATGTAAAGTATTAGTAGTAGATGATATTCACGAGAATATTGAATTAGTTGCTGATATGCTGAAAGGCTTAGACGTTGAGATTCAGAAAGCGGATGGTGGAGCTAAAGCTATCGAACTGGTAGATAGCTTCCAGCCCAACATCATCCTGCTCGACCTGATGATGCCCCAGGTAAACGGCTGGGACGTCATCAAGCACGTCAGAGCTTCTTACGACAAATCGGAGATGGCAATCATTGTGGTTTCCCTGCTCAACAACAAGGACAACATCGACGACTGCTATGAGATGGGGGTGAACGACTATATCTGCAAGCCTATCATCAAGGCACAGCTGGTCAGCTCTGTAGAAACCCATAAAGAAAACATAGTTGAGCCTACCCCCAAGGCAAGCCCAACTATGGTAGCATTGCATAATAAGAATAATGATGATAAGGCAATCTTCGGAATGTAATTGCCCCTACTGCATATCATAAGAAATACGCTCTGCCGGGTCTATAATGCCTTCTGCAATATAGATTCGGCATGAGCCACACGTTCTCTGCCAGGAGGTTCTATGCCATCTAGCGGATAAGGGATTCCCAGCTTCTCATATTTGTAGATGCCCATCGTATGATAAGGCAATACATCTATGCGCTGGATATTGCTGAGCGTAGAGAGGAAATCGCGCAATTCTTCCAGGTATTCATCCTTGTCGGTAATACCTGGAATAAGGACGTGGCGAATCCACACCGGCTTGTGAATTTCACTGAGATAGCGGGCACAATCGAGTATGTTCTTATTGCTATGAAGCGTCAACTTACGATGCTCTTCATCATTGATATGCTTGATATCCAGAAGGACCGTATCTGTAACGGCCATCAGACGCTCGAATTTCTCAAAGAATTTTCCTTCTTTCTTAAATGGTTGTGCCGAGGTATCAAGACAGGTATTAATGCCACGCTGATGGGCTTTCTCAAACAGTTCGATGAGAAAATCTATCTGCATCAGGGCTTCTCCGCCGCTCACGGTAATACCGCCCTTGTCTCCCCAATAACTCTTGAATCGCTCTGCCTTGTCCAGAAGGTCATCAGCTGTCCATTCCTCTCCCACTCCCGTTTTCCACGAATCCGGGTTGTGGCAGAACTGACAGCGCATCGGACACCCCTGCAGAAAAATCAGAAAACGGATGCCTGGTCCATCTACTGAACCAAAGCTCTCTATGCTGTGAACAAAACCTTTCATGCGCCAGCCTTCTTCTCTTGGTAATTATCCCAAAGAATAAAAGCAAGCCCAGGAACGACTATAAGAGCAGTGACGACACCCAAAAAATCAACTAAATCCATAATTATTTCTTTTTATTTTTAGACTTTATTACAAAATACATTCCTAATGCAACTATCAAGACCATAAAGAAAACGCCCCAAGCATACAACCTAGTTCTATCTATATTATCTTGCATAATTCCTGCAAAAATGACACCACCAAGAATGAGCTTGACAACATCAAAACAGAATTTGTAACCCTCTTCATAAAGGGCTTTCTTTTGTTCATTATTTAGTTTCATACTGCAAAAATAGTACTTTTTTCAATACCAAGTTTAAATTTGCAGTTAAATAAGCTAAAAATGCCCGCTAAATATCCTCGGAAAGAAAATCTAGCGGGCAATATT
>ERZ1026862.845-NODE-845-length-20010-cov-8.020646_pt1 | contig 20010 bp, 15 predicted proteins | sample MGYA00380161_ERZ1026862 | MGnify/ENA primary metagenome ERZ1026862 (study PRJEB33269, sample SAMEA4719797) | human gut metagenome | biome: human-associated habitat; feature: organic feature; material: feces | place: Cameroon | collected 2013-10 ... | reverse complement strand
TAGATCGTCGGCAGCGTCAGATGTGTATAAGAGACAGTTATAATGTAAATTAGTTGCTTGAAGTAAGAAGTGGTATATTTGCAAAATTACGTCTTTTTACCTATATATCTTAAAAAAACAAATAAAAAAAGTAACAAAAAAGCAAAAAAGGGAAAATACAGGCTATTTTGTGCAATAGAATGAGTAATTTTGTAGGCTTAATAGGCGGATGGCAAACGCATTCAGCTTGCCAACCTCAAGACATACACACAAGATATGAACAAAAGAAGTAGCACATCCATTCAAATGATTGCCGACTACGAAGGCGACGTGACAAACCTCTTTAATGTTAATATAGACGGGGAGCTTCCTATTCTTGCAACCCGTAACATTGCTATATTCCCTGGTGTTATCTCACCTGTCATCATAGGACGCAAGCAAAGCCTCAACTTGCTGGACAAGCTGCGCAAACATAACGATGCGGCATTTGCCGTATTCTGCCAGAAAGACCAGGAAGTGGAGAATCCGGAAGGCAAGGACCTTTTCGAATATGGCGTTTATGCCAAGCTCGTGAAGGTGCTGGAAATGCCTGGTCCAGGCAATAACCTTACAGCCATCATACAGGGCCTCGGCAGATGCCGTCTGAAGAGCATCACACGCACTATGCCTTTTATGCTCGGCGAAGTGTGCCCGGCGATGGAGGACGTGCCGAAGGAAAACGACAAGGAGTTTGCCACAGCCATGGAGGATATGCGCTCCACAACGCTCAACTATATCCGCATGAACGAGGACATGCCTGACGAATCGCAGTTTGCGCTTAACAATATATCTAATAATGTTATAGCCGTTGACTTTGTCTGCACCAACCTTCCGTTCAGCATCGAGGACAAAGAACTGCTTATCTCTACTGGAAGCATCAAGGAACGTGTCATCCAGACGCTCCGCGTACTGCACAAGGAAATGCAGCTGCTGGAACTGAAGCAGAACATCCGCTCAAAGACACGCGAGGATCTCGACGAGCAGCAGCGCGAATACTTCCTGCAACAGCAAATCAAGAACATCAAGGAGGAACTTGGCGGAGGCGAAGGTTCGCCCGAACGCAAGGACCTTGAGGAGAAGGCTAAGAGCAAGGCTTGGCCGGAAGAGGTGGACAAGATATTCAGAAAGGAGCTTGACAAGCTGGATATGTTTAATCCGCAAAGCCCGGAGTACAGCATACAGTATAACTATCTCCAGACAATGACAAACCTTCCTTGGGGAGAGTATACCAAGGACAACCTCGACCTCAAGCGTGCACAGCGCATACTTAACCATGACCACTACGGCATGGAGAAAGTGAAGGAGCGCATCCTCGAATATATGGCTGTGCTGAAGCTGAGAGGCGACCTCAAGTCGCCCATCATCTGCCTCTACGGCCCTCCGGGAGTGGGCAAGACCAGTCTCGGAAAGAGCATCGCAGCGGCAATGAAGCGCAAGTATGTGCGCATGTCATTGGGTGGTCTGCACGACGAGTCGGAGATTCGCGGACACCGCCGTACATACGTGGGTGCCATGCCGGGACGTATAATAAAGAACATACAGAAGGCAGGTTCAGCTAATCCCGTATTCATTCTTGACGAGATTGACAAGGTGACGCAGAACACCATCAACGGCGACCCGTCGTCGGCTCTACTTGAGGTGCTCGACCCTGAGCAGAACAACGCCTTCCACGACAACTATCTGGACGTGGACTTCGACCTCTCTAAGGTGCTCTTCATCGCCACAGCCAACGACCTCGGTTCCATTCCGCGTCCATTGCTCGACCGTATGGAGCTGATAGAGGTGAGCGGATACATCACCGAGGAGAAGATAGAGATAGCCAAGCGCCATCTCATCCCGCGCGAGATTGACAACTGCGGCCTTACAGCCAAGGAGGACAAGCCGACATTCACCAAGGCTGCCATTGAGAAGATAATAGAGCAGTATACGAGAGAGAGCGGTGTAAGACAGCTCGAGAAGCAGGTGAACAAGGCTCTGCGCAAGCTCGCATACAAGAAGGCTCTCGACGACGTGCTCCCCTATGAGAAGATCACCCCAAACGAGATAGAGGACCTGCTCGGCAAACCACCATTCTATCGCGACATCTATCAAGGCAACGACTATGCCGGTGTAGTAACGGGTCTGGCTTGGACAAGCGTAGGCGGAGAGATTCTCTTCATCGAGACTTCGCTGAGCAAGGGCAAGGCTGGCAAGCTGACGCTGACCGGAAACCTCGGTGACGTGATGAAGGAGTCGGCGGTAATAGCCCTCGAATACGTAAAGGCTCACATCGACTCTCTCGGCGTGGACTATCGTATCTTCAACAACTGGAACATCCACATACACGTGCCGGAAGGTGCAACACCTAAGGACGGTCCCTCAGCAGGTATTACTATCGCCACCTCCATAGCTTCGGCTCTTACTCAGCGTAAGGTTCGCAAAAACACAGCGATGACGGGAGAGATAACTCTGCGCGGTAAGGTTCTGCCTGTAGGCGGAATAAAGGAAAAGATTCTCGCTGCCAAGCGTGCCGGCATCACGGACATCGTGATGTGCCAGGACAACCGCAAGGACATCGAGGAAATCCCCGAGATTTACCGCAAGGGCGTAGAGTTCCACTACGTCGAGAACGTACAGGACGTATGGAAGTTCGCCCTCACAGACGAGAAGGTGGACAATTCCATCGACCTCAGCATCAAGGAAGAAGAAAAGAATTAAGTAAAAAAAAGAGACAAGAAAAGCAGAAAATGACATTCGAACTCCAACATACAGACAGTGCCTCAGACGCTCGCACCGGTATAATAACAACCGACCACGGACAGATAAAGACACCTATCTTTATGCCCGTGGGAACGGTAGGCTCTGTAAAAGGCGTACATTTTCAGGAGTTGCGCGAGCAGGTGAAAGCCCAGATTATCCTCGGCAACACTTATCACCTCTACCTGAGACCCGGACTCGACACTATACGCAAAGCAGGAGGCCTGCATAAGTTCAATACATGGGACCGTCCTATCCTTACCGATTCGGGTGGTTTCCAGGTATTCTCGCTTACAGGTATCCGCAAGCTTCGTGAGGAAGGATGCGAGTTTCGCTCACACATTGACGGATCAAAGCATATCTTCACTCCTGAGAACGTCATGGACACGGAGCGTATCATCGGCGCCGACATCATGATGGCATTCGACGAGTGCCCTCCTGGAGAGAGCGACTACGAGTATGCCAAGAAGAGCCTTGCCCTCACACAGCGCTGGCTCGACCGCTGCATTAAGCGTTTCGACGAGACCGAACCGCTTTACGGACACCGTCAGAGCCTCTTCCCCATCGTGCAGGGATGTAAATACAAGGACCTGAGAAAAGAGGCCGCCAAGTTTGTGGCAGACAAGGGAGCCGACGGCAACGCCATCGGAGGATTGGCTGTAGGCGAACCGACGGAGGTGATGTACGAGATGATTGAGGTGGTGAACGAAATTCTCCCGAAAGACAAGCCCAGATATCTTATGGGAGTGGGAACACCGCAGAACATTCTCGAGGCTATAGAGCGCGGAGTGGACATGTTCGACTGCGTTATGCCTACACGTAACGGACGCAACGCCATGCTCTTCACCTACAACGGCACCATGAACATGCGCAACAAGAAGTGGGAGCAGGACTTCTCTCCTATCGATCCCGACGGATGCGACATCGACCGCATCCACACAAAGGCGTACCTCCACCACCTCTTCAAGGCGCAGGAACTTCTGGCTATGCAGATAGCGAGCATACATAACCTCGCCTTCTACCTACGACTCGTCACAGACGCACGCACCCACATCGAACAAGGCGACTTCGTACAGTGGAAACGCAGCGTTATTGACAATCTCGGAAGAAGGATTTAGGAAAAAACAGTAAGATGAAAAGAAAGAACATCAGACGCTTTCGCCACCTGCTCCACGTCGCACGATGGTGGGAATCGCATACAAGGACACTAAGGAAGGCAATGGCATGGACAGCACGCAAGCTTGCCTTCCTTAGAGTATTGAATGTCCTTAACCCGCTGAGATACATAAAGATTCTCGACTGGTATATCATACGTAAGTTCATCGGTACGTACATCTATTCCATATTGCTGATTATCAGCATCTCCATAGTCTTCGACGTTAACGAGAATCTTGCGAAGTTCAGCCAATACCATGCGCCTCTCAAAGCCATCGTATTCGACTATTACGCCAACTTTGTACCTTACTTCGCCAATCTCTTCAGCCCGCTCTTTGTCTTCATTGCCGTGATTTTCTTCACGTCAAAGCTGGCATCCAACTCGGAGATTATATCGATGCTGGCAGCAGGCGTGTCCTTTAAGCGACTCATGAGACCATACATGATATCGTGCGTGCTGATATCCACTCTGTCGTTCTTTCTCTCTGCCTACGTCATTCCGCACGGAACAGTGGTAAGGCAGAACTTCGAGTCGATGTATAAGAACAAGAAGAAGAACACCAGTGCGGATAACGTAATGCTGCAAGTAGACCGAGGCACGATAGCCTACATACAGCATTACGACAACAACATGAAACGTGGATTCGGATTCTCTTTGGACAAGTTTGAGAACAAGAAGCTCGTCAGTCACATGACGGCAATGGAGGCACAGTACGACACCATCTCCGACTCGAAGTATCATTGGACACTGACCAACTGGAAGATTCGAGAGCTGCACGGACTGAAGGAGCACATCACCAGCGGAGCAAAGCGCGACACGCTGATACAGATGGAACCGACTGACCTCGTCTACTCAAAAGGCCAGCAGGAGACATTCACCTCGCCGGAGCTGAAGGAATATATCTCGAAGCAGATTGACCGAGGAAACGGCAACGTAGTGCAGTATCAGGTGGAGTATCACAAACGCATAGCCTCGTCCTTCGCCTCGTTCATCCTGACAACCATTGGCTTGTCGCTGTCTTCGCGCAAGAGGAAAGGCGGCATGGGTATGTATCTGGGAATAGGATTGGCGCTGAGTTTCGGCTACATCATGCTGCAAACAGTATCGGCGACATTCGCCATCAATGCCGGAGCTCCACCAATGCTCGCGGCATGGGTGCCTAATATGATTTTTGCTGTAGTGGCATACTTCTGCTACAGAAAGGCACCGAACTAAAAGCGGTAGGCACAATTTCTACGTGCCTTACCGCTACGTAAACTTATAAACAATTCATTAAACATTACAAGTAATGTATTTCGACGAAACAGAACTCAACGACCATGTGCTTGACGCACTATATGATATGCGTTTCGACAAATGCACACCTATTCAGGAAAAGTGTATTCCCCCAATACTTGAGGGACGCGACCTCCTCGGTGTAGCACAGACCGGAACGGGAAAGACAGCTGCTTATTTACTTCCTATCCTCTCGAAGCTGGACGACGGAGGATATCCGAAGGACGCCATCAACTGCGTGATTATGAGCCCGACTCGAGAACTGGCACAGCAGATTGACCAGGCTATGCAGGGCTTCGGCTATTATCTCTCAGGTGTAAGCAGCGTGGCTGTGTATGGCGGCAACGACGGCAACCGCTATGATCAGGAGCTGAAGAGCTTCCAGATGGGAGCCGATGTGGTTATCGCTACACCCGGACGACTCATCAGTCATATTTCGCTCGGTAGCGCCGACCTCAGCAAGGTGAGCTTCTTCGTACTTGACGAGGCTGACCGCATGCTGGACATGGGCTTCTCCGAGGATATCAAGATGATAGCAAGCAAGCTGCCCGCCGACTGCCAGACCATCATGTTCTCCGCCACTATGCCGGAGAAGATAGAAGAACTGGCAAAGACTCTGCTCAAGAATCCGGTGGAGGTAAAGATTGCCGTGAGCCGTCCTGCTGAGAAAATCAAGCAGAGCGCTTATGTCTGCTACGAAACACAGAAGATTGGCATCATTAAGGACCTTTTCAGAAAAGGCGACCTCAACCGCGTGATTATCTTCTCAGGAAAGAAGCAGAAGGTGAAGGCCATCAACCGCACCCTGCAGCAGATGAAGATCAACTCAGGCGAGATGCACTCCGACCTGGAGCAGGCAGAGCGTGACGAGATTCTCTATAAATTCAAGACGGGTCAGATAGACGTACTCGTGGCTACGGACATCGTTGCACGAGGCATCGACATCGACGATATCGCAATGGTCATCAACTTCGACGTTCCGCACGATCCCGAAGACTATGTTCACCGTATCGGACGTACGGCAAGAGCACAGCGCGACGGTGTGGCAATAACCTTTGTAGCAGAGGACGAAATCAGCAGCTTCAAGCAGATTGAGAAGTTCCTCGGTAGAGAGGTGGAAAAGAACCAGCTGCCTGAAGGTCTCGGCGAGGCTCCTGACTATAACGCTGCACGTTCCAACAAACACGGCGGCAAGCAAAGACGCGGCGGTAACGGCGAGAGCAACGGAAGAGGACGTGGCGGTAACGGAAGAGGACGCGGAAAGAAGCGCAACGCCACCGACGAGCAGAATAAGACAGAAGGCAAGAACGCTCCTACAGATAAGGACGCAGCTGCCACAAGCGCCAATAACGAGACAAAAGCGCAGGATAACACCAACCCTGAAAACGCTGAGCAGAAGCCACGCAAGAAGCGCTCAAGAGGACCGCGTCAGAAGAAAGACGCAACTGTAGAAAATGGCAATGCAGAGAAGCCGCAGCGAAACAGACGCAAGGAAAGACCTCAGGGTGACGGACAAAAACAGCAGGACGAGAAGCGCCAAAGCAAACAGCAGACTGAGCGTCAGAACAAGCCACAAGCCGATCGCCAAGACAATAAGCCGCAGGCTGACGGCCAGCGTCGCAAGCAGCGTCGTCCTTCCAGCAGAAACAATCGCAATGGCGAAGGCAGACAGAATTCTGCAAAGACGGAGCAGACAAAGCAGCAGACATCCAACGTGCCCGCTGTGAAGCAGACAAGCGCCATCACACAGATTCTGAAGAAACCAATCAGCTGGATAAAGTCTTTCGGAAAGAAAAAAGACTAAAAACAGAGCAGTCTAAAATTTTGCACTTATTACTATTTGTAGTATCTTTGCATTATTCAGTGACAATCCGACAAACAAATCAATAACAAGAAAACACTTAACATGCCAGAAATATCAGTACGCGGACTTGAAATGCCCGAATCGCCAATCAGAAAATTGGCTCCCTTAGCGTTAGACGCAAAGAAACGCGGTGTAAAGGTGTATCACCTGAACATTGGTCAGCCTGACCTGCCGACACCGCAAGTGGGACTGGACGCTCTGAAACACATCGACCGTTCTGTCCTTGAGTATTCGCCATCACAAGGCTATCTCTCATACAGAGAGAAGCTGACGAATTACTACAAGCGATTCAATATCAACGTCAGTGCGGATGATATCATCATCACGGCTGGCGGTTCGGAAGCTGTGCTTTTCGCTTTCATGTCATGTCTGAACCCTGGCGACGAGATTATAATCCCGGAACCGGCTTACGCCAACTACATGGCGTTTGCCGTCTCTGCCGGAGCAAAGATACGCACCATTGCCACCACCATAGAGGAAGGATTCTCGCTGCCTAAGGTGGAGAAGTTTGAGGAGCTGATTAATGAGCACACACGTGCCATCCTTATCTGCAACCCCAACAACCCTACCGGTTATCTCTACACACGCCGCGAGATGAACCAGATTCGCGATCTCGTGAAGAAGTATGACCTCTATCTCTTCTCTGACGAGGTATACAGAGAGTACATTTACACCGGCTCGCCGTACATCTCGGCTTGTCATCTTGAGGGCATAGAGCAGAACGTCATCCTTATCGACTCCGTTTCGAAGCGATACAGCGAGTGCGGCATCCGCATCGGTGCCTTGATATCGAAGAATCCGGAAGTACGCGCCGCAGTAATGAAGCTCTGTCAGGCTCGTCTTTCTCCCCCACTCCTCGGCCAGATTGTAGCAGAAGCGTCACTTGACGCACCTGAGGAATATTACCGTGACGTGTATGAGGAGTATGTGGAACGACGCAAATGCCTTATCGACGGTCTTAACCGCATACCAGGTGTCTACTCGCCGATACCGATGGGAGCCTTCTACACCGTGGCAAAACTTCCCGTGGACGACTCGGAGAAATTCTGCCGTTGGTGTCTGGAAGAGTTCTCGTACGAAGGCGAGACCGTCATGATGGCTCCAGCTGCTGGTTTCTATACCACACCCGGAGCCGGACGCAATCAGGTCCGCATCGCATACGTCCTCAAGAAGGAAGACCTCGAGCGCTCACTCATCGTGCTGCGCAAGGCTCTGGAAGCTTATCCAGGACGCGTGGAGGACGCTGACTGATAATTAAGAAAACAATACATTTAACAACAACTTAAATTAATGTTTGATATTTAATATTTGGTTTTGGCTACAGAATTTACAGGCAAAGCCAAACAATTAAATATCAAACATTAAACATTTCTAAAAATGAACTTTCCCCTTTTTATAGCACGCCGCATACATTCAGACCACACTGACGACAAGCAGAAGGTATCGAAGCCGGCTATACGTATTGCCACAACAGGTGTGGCAATCGGACTTGCAGTAATGATAATCAGCGTCAGCGTGGTGCTTGGATTCAAGCATACCATAAGGGACAAAGTAGTGGGATTCGGCAGCCACATCCAAGTAGCAAACTTCTACGCCCTACAGTCGTCTGCCACAGACCAGCCGGTCGTGATGAACGACTCGATGATGAACGTGCTCAACAAGACGCAAGGCGTGGAACACGTTCAGCGATTCGCCACCAAACAAGGTATTCTTAAGACCGACAACGACTTCCTTGGAGTGATGTTCAAGGGAGTTGGTCCGGAATTCGACTCCACGTTCATCCACAAAAACATGGTGAGCGGCAGCATACCCGTATTCTCAGACAAGGCAAGCACAGGCAAAATCCTTATCTCAAAGACTATGGCTGACAAGCTGGACGTGAAGAGCGGGGACCGCATCTTCGCTTACTTCATCGGCGAAGGCGGAGTGCGCACGCGAAAGCTTACCATCCAAGGCATCTATCAGACCAACCTTTCTCAGTATGACAAGATTACGGTGTTCTGCGACCTCTATACTGCACAGAAGCTGAACGGCTGGACCGGCGACCTTGCAAGCGGAGCGGAGCTTACGGTCAGCGACTTCAACAAGCTCTCGGAGACAAGCGACATCATAATAAGAAATGTAAACCGTACAACAGACAGTTACGGCAACACATATTCGTCAAAAAACATACGCGAACTTTCGCCACAGATATTCTCATGGCTCGACCTGCTCGACCTTAACGTATGGATAATCCTCGCCATAATGACAGCCGTGGCTGTAGTGACAATGATAAGCGGCCTACTGATCATCATCCTTGAGCGTACCACAATGATAGGCATCCTTAAGGCATTGGGAGCACGTAACGACACCATACGCCACATATTCCTGTGGTTTGCAGCATTCATCATCGGCAAGGGACTCATCATCGGCGACATCATCGCCCTGGCATTGCTGTTCCTGCAAGAGACAGCAGGCATATTCAAGCTCGACCCAACGACCTATTATGTCGACACAGTACCCGTGGAAATCAACTGGCTTTTAGTGCTCCTGCTTAACGTCGGCACGCTCCTCATAGCGCTCTTCGTGCTTATTGCACCAAGCTATATGATTTCGCACATACATCCGGCCAAATCAATGCGATACGAATAGGCTTGACAAAAACTGGTCTAAAACGTATAAAAATAGGGATATCTTGAACCAAAGAAACCAATTACCGCACAAAAGTTTTGGTATTGTGCAAATAATGACGTACCTTTGCACAAAATTTAGAAGATTGTGCAATGGAAGGAATACCCAGTTTCAACTCTTATATAGAGAACAGTATTATTAAGTATTGGGAAAAAGACGCTTTTACAGACTATAAGGGAGCGACACTCCAATACCATGATGTAGCAAGAAAGATAGAGAAGCTGCATATATTGTTTGAAAACAGCGGGGTACAAAAAGGTGACAAGATAGCCCTTTGCGGACGTAACAGCAGTCATTGGGCAGTGGCTTTCTTAGCCACGCTGACATACGGAGCCGTCGCAGTACCTATACAACACGAGTTTACGCCAGATCAGATACATAACATCGTAAACCACAGCGACTCGAAGCTATTGTTTGTCGGCGACATCGTTAAGACACAGATCACCCCTGACGCCATGCCGGGACTGGAGGGTATAGTCTACTTACCCGATTTCTCCATTGTCGTAGCAAGAACAGAAAAGCTCGTCTTCGCAAGAGAACATCTCAATGAGATCTTCGGTCAGCGTTATCCCAAATACTTCCGTAAGGAACACGTACATTACTATAAGGAGCAAAGCCCGGAGGAACTCGCAATGATAAACTACACGTCGGGCACAACCGGATTCTCCAAAGGAGTGATGTTGCCCTATCGTGCCATCTGGGGAAACCTCGACCATATCCTCAAGTGCCTCTCTCCGAATGTCAAGCCGGGAAGCAATCTGGTAAGCATTTTGCCTATGGCACACATGTACGGACTGGCTGTGGAGTTCCTGTTCGGATTTATCGGCGGATGCCACATCTACTTCCTCAACCGACTGCCGTCGCCGTCGCTGATAGCAGAAGCCTTTGCGGAAGTGAAGCCCCGTCTGATCGTTGCCGTGCCGCTCGTCGTAGAGAAGATCATCAGACGCAAGGTGCTCACGGAAGTGCAGACCAGCCGTATGAAGATTCTGCTCAACATGCCCGTAATAAGCAAGAAGATAAAACAGCACATACGCGAGCGCATCATGCAAGCCTTTGGCGGCAATGCCTTTGAGATAATCGTAGGCGGAGCGCCTCTCAATCAAGGTATTGAGAAATTCCTCAACGATGTCGGCGTACCCGTAACCATCGGATACGGCACCACAGAGACAGCGCCACTCATCACCTTCGCCAACTATGACAAGTATCGCATATCGTCATGCGGACCTGCCGTGGAGCACATGGAGGTGAAGGTTGACAGTCCTGACCCTGCCAACAAGCCCGGCGAGCTGATCACAAGAGGCACAAACGTGATGCTTGGCTACTACAAGAACGAGAAAGCCACGCAGGAAGTGATAGACAGCGGCGGATGGTTCCATACCGGCGACCTTGCCACCATGTCACCAGACGGCTACTTCTACATAAAGGGACGCAAAAAGAACATGCTCCTCGGCGCCAACGGACAGAATGTCTATCCTGAGGAAATAGAAGACAAGCTCAACAACCTTCCGCTCGTAGGAGAGAGCATCATCATACAACGCGGCAACCGACTCGTTGCCCTCGTACATCCTGAGCAGGAAGACAAGGACGCCATGGACTTCGACGACAACGACGTACAGGGAGTGATGGACGAAAACCTAAAGACGCTCAACTCTCAACTACCACCCTTCTGCAAGGTCTCAGCAATAGAGATTCATAAGGAAGAATTTCAGAAGACTGCCAAAAAGAGCATAAAGAGATATCTTTACAAATAAAAGAGACAACACCTCATACCAAAATCAAGACAAAGGATGAATATACCGAGTTATAACGAACTGATAGAAAAAAGTATCGTATCCAACTGGGAAAAGGACGCACTTACCGACTTTAAGGGTGCAACACTGCAATACCACGACGTGGCTCGCAAGATTGAGAAACTACACATCATCTTCGAAAGCAGTGGCGTACAGAAAGGCGACAAGATCGCACTTTGCGGACGAAACAGTTCCAGCTGGGCTGTGGCTTTCCTTGCAACACTGACCTACGGTGCTGTGGCTGTGCCCATTCTGCACGAGTTCACAGCAGACCAGATTCACAACATCGTAAACCATAGTGAAGCAAAGCTGCTCTTTGTGGGCGACTACGTGGCTACGGTCATCGACCAGACAAAGATGCCGCATCTGGAAGGCATCATTTACCTGCCTGACTACTCGCTCGTGATTTCACGCACGGACAAGCTGACATACGCCCGTGAGCACCTCAACGAGCTGTTCGGAAAGAAATATCCCAAGTATTTCCGCAAGGAGCACGTCAACTATTACAAGGAACAGTCGCCGGACGAACTCGCACTCATCAACTACACCTCCGGCACAACCGGCTTCTCAAAGGGCGTGATGGTGCCTTACCGCGCACTTTGGAGCAATTACGACTTCGCCATGACTGTGCTTGGCAAGATAATCAAGAAGGGCGACAACGTCATCAGCATCCTGCCTATGGCACACATGTACGGCATGGCGTTCGAGTTTATGTTTGAGTTTATCTTCGGATGCCACGTATTCTATCTCACACGTGTGCCCAGTCCTGCCATCATCGCAGCAGCCTTCGCAGAGGTCAAGCCAGCCATCATCATCGCCGTACCTCTGGTTATCGAGAAGATCATCCGCAAGAAGGTATTCCCGAAGATTCAGAACAATCGTATGCGCCTTCTCCTCAACATGCCTGTTGTAAACAAGAAGGTAAACCAGAAGATTTGCGACCAGGTGGTTAAAGCGTTCGGTGGCAACTTCTATGAGATTATCGTCGGAGGTGCAGCCTTCAATCAGGAGGTGGAGCAGTTCCTCAAGCGCATCGGCTTCCCCTACACCGTAGGATACGGAGCCACGGAGTGTGCACCGATTATCTGCTACGCTGACTATCACGATTTCGCCCCCGGTTCATGCGGAAAGCCCGTCGTTCACATGGAGGTAAAGATTGACAGCCCCGATCCCGAGAACGTTCCCGGAGAGATTCTCGCACGCGGTCTGAACGTAATGCTCGGCTACTACAAGAACGAAGAGGCTACAGCACAGACTCTCGACTCTGAGGGATGGTATCATACCGGTGACCTCGGCACAATGGACGCCGACGGCAACGTATACATCAAGGGCAGATCAAAGAACATGCTTCTCGGAGCAAACGGTCAGAACATCTATCCTGAGGAAATCGAAGACCGCCTCAACTCCATGGCAATGGTTAACGAGTGCGTGGTGGTACAGCGCGGAGAGAAACTCGTTGGCTTGGTTTATCCCGACTTCGACGAGGCTGCCACAATGCGCCTCAACGAGTCAGACCTCGAAGGAATCATGGAGCAGAACCGTCAGGAACTCAACTCCACACAGCCTGCCTACTGCAAGCTCGCCGCCATCGAGATTGTAAAAGAGGAGTTTGAGAAGACTCCGAAGAAGAGCATCAAGAGATATCTCTATAAATAATAATTACGCTAATAAAAAAACAAGAGCGCCAGTAAGCTATGCAATCAATACACATAGCTTATTGGCGCTCTTTTTCTTTATTCTCAATACTGCTCACATCTTGCATCTTTAATGGCAATCAATCTCCAATCTTCTTTCCAAAGTAATAAGTGGAGAACGTATCGTGAGCATAACCATTTTCATCCACACTAAAACTTGAGGCACTGGCATCGCTTACCTTCTTACCATAGAAATAGACGTCAAAGGCGTCTTTGGCATAACCGTCCTTCAGCAGTCGGAACGAATTGGCACTTGCACCACTGATCTTCTTGCCACAGAAATACACATCAAAGGAATCCTTACCATATCCGTATCCCAAATCCTTGAACGAAGAGGCTGATGCATCATCCAATTTCTTTCCATCATAGAACACGTCAGAATGGGATATGACATATTTCTCAAAACACCTATGGCTTTGATGGCCGTCGCACCTTTTCAGCGAAAAGGTATGTGGATCAACCCACGGAAGCACCTGTCCATTAAGATATACATTCTCGCTGTCTTTGGCATAACCATGACCCAATACCACATAAGTGTCATCCCCCATTCTCTGAGCCTCAACCATAGAAGCGGCAAACAGCATTACAGCCGTCATCATCAGCCTTGCAAACAATTTCTTCATAACCTTGTGTCTTTTATGTTATATATGCAAAGGTAAAAAAATGCCGTGTAACTCAAAACGGGGAATCGCCTATTTAAGATAGGAATATCCCTATCATGAAATGAGTGGAAAGAAAATATACTAACAATCAGCTCCATTACATCAGTATTGGGATAACAATATTTGCATTTCTAACGCTCAAAACTATGAGTTGAGCGCACAATAAAATCTTTAGTGCGTAATTCGTGAGTTTTAAGAAGGTTATGGTAACTACTTCTTATACAACACCTTACAAGGATACAATAAAAATAACAGAAGAAACGTTGTCATTAAACAAGCCTAATAAATCGCTAAAGCGCCACTTTTACACTATCATACATCCACTATTGCACAGCAATAGTTCGACTATTGGCTTACAATAGTCTTAGAATTGAGGTGTAAAACTGGCGCTATTGCATATCAAGACTGTCCTGTGCACTTGAAAAACCTCAAAAAACACCTTCTGAAATCTCTATAATCAATTTTTATTTTGTATCATCTTTTTACTTTATATCTTATATTTGCATTTAGAAAAACCGGCTTTCTGTAGGTGATAAAATGAAATATACAATAAAAAACTATACCCTTTCGGGTGTAATATCAAATAAATTATATATATTTGCACCCGAAAGGGTATAATTATATAAGTATGAGCACATCAATAGCAGCATTTGTAAAGGAACGCCGGCACATGTTCGGCTTGACGCAGGTGGACTTGGCAGAGAAGTCGGGCGTAGGATTGCGCTTCGTGCGCGAACTGGAGCAGGGAAAGCAGACACTGCGCATCGACAAGATAAACCAAGTGTTGGCTCTGTTCGGACACGAAGTGGGAGCACAGCCGACAAACAACAAAGAAGAACAGTAAACGCTAACATCATTTGTTATGAAGAGTGCTAAAATCTATATGTACGACCACTATGCCGGCCGTCTGACTGAGAACGAAAACGGATTTCAGTTTGTTTACGACAGCGACTATCTCGAAATGGAGGGAGCAGAACCGATAAGCCTCACTATGCCATTGCGCGAAGAACCGTATGAGGACAAGGTGCTCTTCCCATTCTTCGACGGACTGGTGCCAGAGGGGTGGCTGCTCAACATTGCAGAACGCAGTTGGAAGATCAACCAACGCGACCGTATGTCATTGCTGCTGGCATGTTGCAAAGACTGTATCGGCGCTGTCAGTGTGGTACCTGAAGAATAAAAAAATCTGTATTATGGAGAAATGCCTTTATTGCTACAAGCCTCTTAAAGATGGTCAGACAGACTTCCACCCCACTTGCGCACGAAAGATGTTCGGCGTAAGGAAGGTGCCGACGTTGCCGTATAAACGCAGCGAAATAGCCGAACTCGCCAAGCAGGTGATACGTGCACAAACCACACTGACGGGAGTGCAGGCAAAACTGTCGCTCGACATCAATCCTGGAGGTAAGAACGAGCCAAGCCGCTTCACCATTGTCGGGTTATGGGGACGTTACATTCTTAAACCTCAGACTGACGCTTATCGTGCATTACCCGAACTGGAGGACTTGACGATGCACATGGCGGAGGCTGCAAAAATTGCCGTAGTGCCACACTCGCTTATACGTTTTGCTGATGGCGAGTTATGCTACATAACGCGTCGCATCGACCGCGAAACAGACGGAACGAAGATTGCAATGGAGGACATGTGCCAACTTACCGAACGCCTGACCGAATACAAGTATAAAGGATCGTATGAGCAGATTGCGAAGCACATAAAGAAGTATTCTGCGGTACCGCAACTCGACCTTGTGAACTTCTGGGAGGTAGTGGTGTTCTCATGGATTACGGGCAATTCGGATATGCACCTGAAGAACTTTTCGCTCATAAAATCGCCAATGGGCTACAGTCTGACACCGGCATACGACCTTCTTTCCACAACCATCGTAATGCCTGAGGACAAGGAAGAAATGGCACTGACACTTAACGGCAAGAAGGCGAACATTAAGCGCAACGACTTTGAGAAGTCTATTCTCGCTTCGGGAGTGAACGAAAAAGTTCTGGACAACATTGCAAAGAAGTTCCGCAAAGCTCTGATGAAGTGGCTCGACCTGATAGAAGAATCATTCCTGCCCAATGACTATAAACGCCAATACAAGCGCCTTATTCTTAAAAGAATACTGATGTTGAGATAATAATCCGACACAAAAACTATACCCTTTCGGGTGTAATATCAAGCAAACCGTTTGATATTACACCCGAAAGGGTATAATTGTTATTAGAGAATTCTAAACTATTACATATAACAAAGTCCGGTGTTCAGGAGATTGTCTGTTGTGGTCTTTATGCGCAGACGATACTTGTCGGCGTAATAGACATTCATTATTCGGCGTGCCTCGAAGGGTGATGGGGTGAGAGCGAGAGCCACGTGTCCCATTGTGCGTCGCAGATTTAGCTCCACGCACGGATGGAGGAGGAAGCCTTCTCCTTCCTTACGTGCCACAGCCATCATGTCGATGCCGAAAGCACCTGCGTAAACTCCCTTAAACTGCGGAGCGAGGATAGACCGTATGTCGTCGCAGACTTTATCCAAGAGCTGCATGTCCACACAACGCGACAACATCTCACGCTTGTCTTTCTCAGTGGCACAGAGTCCACCCGTATAGGCTCCGCCACTTGTGGCGAAAAGCGAAAGACCGCGATATGACACCACGCCGTCTTTGTTGACACAAAACTCCATACCAAAGTCGCACACCTTGGCGTAAAGCGGTTCCACCATTATGCCGCCCTGCTGACGGACAATGTTAGCAGCCCAACCGGAGAGGCGGGCGTAATCGTCAGGAGTGCGGACATAGCGTACGCCTCTGCCGCTACTGCTCCACGGCGACTTAAGCACAGCCTGACAGCCGTAACGCTCCACTGCCTCAGACACGCTCTCCATCGTCTCGCAATAACAGCTATCCCCTACCAATCCATTATGGCTATTGACCAAGACGGGCAGTAACTCGCTTGCCGCAAACCTGCGGCTGCTCATATGACGTACGGTGGAAAGCACTTCGTCCGACGGCATACAGCCGGCAAGGGCGCCGTTGGCACGCAGGAGCTGATCCTTAAGAGTGATGTCCCATCCCCAAGGATCGATGACAAGCGAATCGGCGAACGGCGTCAAGCCTTTAAGGTCAGCCAACGAAACGAAAGCCACGTCGTGCGCATATTTCCTGACATGGCGGACCGACTCTAATGCCGCAGCGACATCGTCCACAAGCACAAAGTCGCCGTCGTCAGCCCATAACGCAGGAAGGAAACCAAGATCGGCACGCATCTGCCTACCCGCATGAGGAGCCGTGAAGCGCTTCAGATTGGCAGCCAAGGCAATGTCGTGCTCAGGATTGAATATATGAAGCCTCATTTAGTCTCTCCTGAAAATATCTCTTGTGTAAACCTTATCCTTCACATCATCCAGACAGACATCGTAGCGGTTGGCGATGATGGCATTGCTGAGTCGCTTAAACTCGTCGAGGTCGCCTACGACACGGCTGCCGAAGAACGTCGTGCCGTCCTGAAGCGTCGGCTCATAGATGATGACCTGCGCACCCTTTGCCTTGATGCGCTTCATGATGCCCTGAATGCTACTCTGACGGAAATTGTCTGAATTTGACTTCATCGTGAGTCGGTAAACACCGATTGTGCAGGGTTTCTCCTCGTCCGGATTCCAGTCGCCATGATTATAATAGTCGTAATATCCAGCCTTGGCAAGCACGCGGTCCGCAATGAAGTCCTTGCGTGTACGGTTGCTCTCCACAATAGCCTCAATCAGATTCTCTGGCACGTCCTTATAGTTGGCAAGGAGCTGCTTCGTGTCCTTAGGCAGACAATAGCCGCCGTATCCGAAAGACGGATTGTTATATTGGTCGCCGATACGCGGGTCGAGGCTCACGCCCTTGATTATGGCCTGTGTGTCAAGCCCCTTCATCTCGGCGTAAGTATCAAGCTCATTGAAGTAGCTCACACGCAATGCGAGGTAAGTATTGGCGAAGAGCTTTACAGCCTCAGCCTCGGTAAGTCCCATGAAGAGCGTGTCGACATCCTCCTTCAGCGCACCTTCCTTCAGCAATGCGGCAAACGTGCGTGCTGCCTCGTCAAGGCTCTCGGCATGGTCGGAAAGGTCGGACGAAGGACGTCCTACGATGATGCGGCTCGGGTAAAGATTGTCGTACAGAGCCTTGCTCTCACGAAGGAATTCGGGCGAGAATACAAGACGAAGGTCTCTGCCATACTTTTCATAAAGTCCTGCGCAGTAGCCCACGGGGATGGTGCTCTTTATCACCATCACGGCGTCGGGATTCACCTCACGCACGAGATTGATGACCTCCTCCACGTGAGAAGTGTCGAAATAGTTCTTCACCGGATCATAATTGGTAGGCGCGGCTATCACCACGAAGTCGGCATCGCTGTAAGCGTCGCGTCCGTCGAGCGTAGCTATGAGATTGAGCTGCTTCTCGGCGAGGTATTTCTCAATATAGTCGTCCTGTATGGGAGAAATACGATTATTGATTTTTTCCACCTTCTCGGCTATAACGTCCACAGCCTTGACCTGATGGTGCTGGGCAAGAAGCGTGGCGATGCTCATGCCCACATAACCGGTGCCTGCAACAGCAACCTTTATCTTTTTGAAGTCATTCATGTTAGTCGGTTTTATTTTACGGAAAGCAAATATACGCTTTTTCACCCGAATCGAAAAAGCGAAATGCAAAAAAACAAAAAAATATTAGATTTTGTAATATTGAGTTTGCAAATCCAAATTATATTCATACCTTTGCATAGTTTAAGAAATTATATAAAACAAAGAAAACGCAAGCAAGAATGGAATCTTTCTTCAAGACCCACACTTACCTCGTCGAGCACATGACGGCTTCCGTCAGGCGCACCTTGATGGACGAGATCGACTGGAACGACCGGTTGATTGGCATCAAGGGTTCGAGAGGCATCGGCAAGACCACCTTCTTGCTTCAATATGCTAAGGAAAACTTCGGACCGAGAGACCGCCGATGTCTTTACGTCAACATGAACAACTTCTACTTCCAAGGCCGTGGCATTGCCGACTTCGCATCAGACTTTGCGGCTCAAGGAGGAAAAGTGTTGCTCATCGACCAGATTTTCAAGAAGCCGGACTGGAGCAATGAGTTGCGCACATGCTACAACCAATGCCCCAATCTGAAGATAGTCTTCACCGGATCGAGCGTGATGCGGCTGAAGGAGGAAAATCCGGAGCTGAAAGACATCGTAAAGAGCTATAACCTCCGCGGATTCTCGTTCAGGGAATACGTAAACCTACAGACTGGAAACAACTTCCCCGTTCTTTCACTCAACGACATCATCAGACGCCACGCAGAAATAGCTGCCGAGATAACGAGCAAGGCAGACATAGCGACGCTGTTCGGCGAGTATCTGCACCACGGATTCTATCCGTTCTTCCTCGAACACCGCAACTTCGAGGAGAATCTGCTGAAGACGATGAACATGATGACGGAGGTGGACATTCTCTTCATCAAGCAGATAGAGCTGAAGTATCTGACAAAGATAAAGAAGCTGTTCTATCTTCTTGCCGTGGAAGGACCGAAAGCACCGAACATCAGCAATCTGGCTCAAGAGATTGAGACAAGCCGTGCAACGGTGATGAACTACATAAAATATCTCTCCGACGCACGCCTTATTAATATAATGTATCATCCGGGCGACGATTTCCCGAAGAAACCTTCAAAGGTGATGATGCACAACCCCAACCTTATGTATACCATCTATCCCTACATAGCTGACACGCAGGAGGTGATGGAGACTTTCCTTGTGAACGCCCTCTGGAAGAACCACGTCGTCAACCAGGGCAAGCAGGACGCCTGCTACATCATTGACAATATGAGGAAGCTGAAGGTGGTGGACTATGCCAAGAGCCTGAAGCTCCGCAACAACGCTGACACCACTTACGCCGTATACAACACCACGGAAGGCGGCAACGGACGCGTGCCGCTATGGATGTTCGGCATGACATACTGAGAACCACAAAAAGCCTGACCCCTTGCGGTTCTCACAAAAGCCGCATCGGAAAAGGAAAGAAAAATAAAGAAACAACTATACATTAACATTTTATTTAAAAACAAAATGGCTAAAGAAAAAAAGTTTATCACTTGTGATGGTAACACAGCTGCCG
>ERZ1026862.839-NODE-839-length-20051-cov-62.464193_pt1 | contig 20051 bp, 17 predicted proteins | sample MGYA00380161_ERZ1026862 | MGnify/ENA primary metagenome ERZ1026862 (study PRJEB33269, sample SAMEA4719797) | human gut metagenome | biome: human-associated habitat; feature: organic feature; material: feces | place: Cameroon | collected 2013-10 ... | reverse complement strand
TGAAGATAAGCAAGGCTCTTATAAGACAAATTCGCTGCGACCTCCTTTCACATACAACCGATGCGGAGAAGGCTGCGGCGAAAATCTGCACTCGGTTAGGATACAAAGTAATACAACAGCAGCCGATAGTAACGGGCAGGAAGCTATACTTCGCTGATATATATCTGCCAGAGATAAAGATGATTATTGAACTCGATGGTGGCTACCATTTTACCAAAGACCAAAAGCGCAAGGATGGTAATCGCTCATCGGGTATATGGCGACTCGGGTATCATGTGGTGAGACTAAATAACCATGATGCGAGGAACCCGAAAAAAGTAAAAGCAAAGATAGACCTTATATTACGTAAGGCAAAATAGCTGATAATTTTGGCTATTTTACCTTTTCTTTTTTATTTTAATTATCTATTCATTTATTAAAAGAAAGGCGCTTACAACGCAAGAAAACCACTTAAAAACGCATTTGTTTACACAGCCATTAATAATTTCTATTCATTATTTATCAGAAATATTAATTTTGCAAGCAGAATCATTTTTAAGTATAACGTTTTAACAGAAAATTACTATGACAATAAAAGACAGAGTGCTTGCTGCTTCGAAGACATCATTTGCGAAGTATGGCTTGAAGAGCAGAGAACTTTCTACGCTGGTTGACCAGATTGTCGCAAATCGTGGTTTAACAGATGAGTCAAAGGATGAGGACGTGAACAGTGCTATTACGGCTTTCGAGCCTGTCGTTGGGCTTATGCAAACAATGTTCAACCGTGCGCAAATCGAAACCGAAAAGAAGTTTGAAGGTTGGATTGACCCTAACAAGCCAACTCCACCAGTCACTCCACCAACGCCTCCTACACCTCCAGTTGCACCCGAAGGTGCGTTAACAACCGAACAGGTTCAGAAAATGATTGCCGAAGCGAGTGCAAACAATCAGAAAGCCATTTCTGACGCTGTAGCACAAGCTCTCGCTCCTTATAAGGAAAGAGAAGAAAAGGCACGTTTGACGAGTCTTTTGCAAGGCAATGAGAAACTGAAGGATATCCCAGAAGTATTCCGTACACGTTATCAGCTCGACAAAGAGGAAAATCTCGATGCTACAGTACAGAAGATTACTGACGAGTGGACTACACTCAAGCAGGGACTTGTGTCAAGTGGTCAGTACGTGGAAGCACCGAAGGCAACCTCTAAGACAGATGAGCAGAATGAATTCATCAAGGCAATGCAAGGCTACTCTGAGCGAAATGCTCCGAAACCAGAGTAACCCTTACTGCCTTAAGAAACATTTTGTCGAACCTTTAAAAAAAAGAAAAAATGTCAAACAAAGGCTATTTTATGAAGAAAAGCAAGCCTACTGATATTAAGGAAGCAGTATGGCTTGAAGAACAATGCCTTCGCCGTCAGGGTGGTTATGACCTTGACCAGTCTAATCTTCCTGCATCACTCAAATGGTTACCAAAGGGTACAGTTTTGAAGCTTACCTCTAATGGTAGTGCTATTGCCGTTAAAACAGCAACAGTGACAGAAAAGGCAGAGAAGAGTGCAACGACATTGAAGATTGCGAGCGGTTCTCTGTTCGCCGTTGGTGACAAGATTGCTGGCGCAACTATCGCTGCGATTACATCGGAAAGTGGCATTGATACTTTGACGGTTTCTGCACTCGGAAACGCTGTCGAAGCAAAGGCTGTTGTTTCAGATTATGATAAGACCAAGGATATCCTTCTTGGCTTCTCATATGATACTCTGGACTTGGATAAGGATGCTTCTATTCCAGCAACTCCTACCTTACAGGTAATGGAAGTTGAGGAAGATTCGCTCCCATATCCTATCAACGAAGAGATTAAGTTAGGTATCAACGCTGTTGGTATCGCTTTGTTCAAGATTCAGTAACCTATAAAGTGGAGATTTAAAGATATGAATAGTATTTTGAAGAATCTGCAAGACCCAATGTCTTTCCAGACCTATATCGACGAAAATATGAAAACTTCCACTTACAAGGCTTTGTGGAAGAACGAAATTAAGCAGGTTGATTTTTGCGCTGCGAAATCTTATAACGAGAACCTCGCTGAGTATAACGCTGCGATGGTTGCATCTGTAGTTGCCAAGAACGCCGAACGCCCATTGCACCAGTTGCCTGACTTTGGTCAGCTTACTGGTTCTATCGGTCGTATGGCTGACGAATGGGAACTTGATAATGATTATCTTGACCAGCTGCACCTTTTGGAGGGTAAGTATAATGATATCAAAAGTCGTGGTAATTATACGCAGTCGCAGCTTAATGCGGCTTATGACCAGTTGATTTCATTCTCTTTCCGTCCAATGGAGAGAGCTGTCATTGCTCCGCATAAGCGTTTGGATATGCTCTATTTCGAGGGTCTGTACAAGGGTACTCAGACTGTATCACGCACTAACAACAAGAAGGCGAACGTATCTTACACCTTCAACCTTGACACTAAGAAGATTAAAACAAGTGTCAACTGGGGAGCAGAAAATGCAACTCCATTCAAGGATATTAAGTCTTTGAAAGACGAGGCAAAGAAGAAAGGTCGTAAGATTCTGAAACTCCGTATGTCAGAGAGTACATTCTACGCAATGTGTCAGGCAAAGGAGATTAAGGATACCTTCAAGCTGAACCTTGGTACGGTTGAGATTAACCCTGCTGTTCCTCTTATCACCGTTGAGCACATGAATACGTATCTGCGTTCTATCCTGCTGCCAACCATCGTTATTGACGAAGACCAGTTCGTTACTCTCGCTGATGGTACAAATGTGAACCTCATCCCTGATAATCGTGTTGTTGCTCAGTGCGCCGAGACTGTCGCCGTTATGAAGGAGGCAGAGGGCTTGGAGTCAGTTGACCCATTGCCTAACGTATCTTATGCCAACCATGACGGTAACCTTGTCGGCTACTGGCGTGATAATACTGGTTATCATATCACTACTGATATGTGGGCACAGCCAGTTTTCAATGGCATTAATGACTACTTTATCCTCGAGGTTGGCGACTAATCGCCACCTTGACGGAACTATGTAATAAGTAAATATTATCTTCTTCTCATATTGATATAACAAGGAAAGTATGACAATTTCAGAAGCCATAGCAAGCGAGATTCAGCCATATTCTACATCAGACGAGGCACTTGAAAAGATGTTCATCGATGCTGCCGACAAGTTCGGTGTATCGGCATCTGTAGGCGACGAATATTCTGTAGGAATGAAAAAACCTGTCGCATACAGTGCAATGCGCATACTTTACAAGATGAAAACCCTCTCAAATGAGAATATCGGTGGCATATCACAGAGCTACAAGGATAAAAATTCCATTATAGACGATATGATTAAGTCTATTGCGAAGGATGCTGGATTGGACGCTTCCCTTGTTATTGATAATGACTCTGATGGTTTTTGGGTTACGAGTGCTAAGGTTTGGTAAAGGAGGGATGATGTATGAACTTTGAAGATTCGCTTAAAATCGGTGCAAATGTCTATGATATTGGTTACGCAGAAATTGGTGGGAAGTATTATTCTCTTAACGATGATGGTACACTCAACCTTTCTGATAACGCAAATGAGACATTGAAATCAGGGTTTGATGAAGAGGGAAATCCTCTAACACCAGAGGCGTTTATCTTTATCGATTTCGGAAAGTGTGTTATTCTCCCTAATACCAAGGCGAGTGTTATTACTTTGGTAGATGGTCAGAAATACACATATATGTATGAGATATACGCTCCGCTCAGCAAAACAAAATACCCACTCATCCCAAGAGAAGGCGATAAGGTGTATATAACTAAGAAAGATGGCACTATTGATAAGGAAATGGAGGTTAAAGGCTTTGTTACTTACAAGCAACGCTATCTTAAAATATGGCTTTAAAAATGGCAAACGTCAAATTGCAAATAAGAGGTCGTGAGGCTTTACAACAAAAGCTAAACGAAAAGAGAGAACAACTCATCAAATTTCTTAATGTGCGTTTGATGCAACTTGCCGAAGAAGCGGTCGTTTATTCTAAGGATAACAAAGGCTATCAGGATAGAACGGCTAACTTAAAAAACTCAATATCTTTCGCTTTATATTTAGATGGAGAAATCGTTACATCCAAAATAGGCGCAATACCTAAAGCGGAAGAAGCCGTAGGAGGACAGGATGCGGTAGAAGAAGCTTTACAAAACTATGCACAGCAAGAGGGTGTCGTTGCACCTAAAGGTTATTCTCTTATCATTGTGGCTGGCATGAACTACGGCAAGTATGTTGAGGATAAAGGCTATAATGTTTTACACCTTACAAAATATTATCTTAGGAGTGAAATGAAGAAGATTTTTGAAGAAGTTATTGAAATGATTAAAGGCGTATAGTAAGATGAAACTCGGAGACGAAGCGGTAAGCGCATTATATGTATATCTTAACAAGAATATCAAGGCTATTGGTATCAAAGAAGGGCGTATCTTTAAGTATGAAATACCTGATGATTTGCCTGTTGGCGATTACATTGCTATTAATCATCTGCCGTTTGTAAATAGTGAGGTTATCAATGAGGGAGTAGTGAATATGAATATCCATTGCCCAAAAACCTCTAAAAACCTCCCTGATACGAAACGACTGGTTGATATAGAGAAAAAAGTCCTTGCGCTTATTATGGATGGTATCTATCTTGGTGGCTGCTACTTTGCTCTTTACAGTGATTCTCGCCCTACACGAGATAACGATAATACTTATTACATTAATTTAAAATTTACAGTGACGTATAACAATTTAAAAGAATAAAGCTATGAAGAATGGTGTATATGGATTGGAGAGTTTCTCCTTTGCCGACTGCGTAGAGAACGGCGGCTATCCAACCACATGGAGCGATAAGATTAAGGCTGTCGTATCTGGTAGCCTTACCTTTAACGACCAGGCAGCGCAGACAAGCGATGTGGAGATTGAGGATTCCGAAGAGCCTTACGCAACGCTTAAAACCTCTGCGGCAACTAAGGGCTTTACGCTGCAAACCTACGACCTTTCTGAGGATAATTTTACAAAACTTCTCAACTATACAAAGGACGAAGGTACTGGTGGAAAGAATGCTTGGTATAACGAACTTCCGAAGGAAATTGAGGTTTACAAGGCAATTCAGATTGTCACAAAGAAGCTGGATGATATTCCATCTAAGACCTTCCAGTGGTCAAAGATGAAGCTGACTATCACACGCAGTGGCTCTATCGGAAAGGGCGGTTTGCCTAACCTTAACATCGATTTCCGTCAGATGGCGGTATTTGACGCTAAGGGCGACCCAAAGAGCGGTCACCGATGGATTCTTACTGACAATATCAGCGAGGGTTAGACCAACGTGTCATTCAATTATAAATTAATTAAACATCAACTAAGAGCGGTGAGGTAAGGGAACTTTCCCAAGCCGCACCGCTTTTTCTATGTGTTATAAAACATATTAGCAATATGAGAACAACAGAAAAGGAAAAGGTTGCAAAAACGCTTGCCGAAGCATCTGTAAAGATTAAGGTTGGTAAGTTTCATTTTAGAGTGAAGCCACTTACCTTTATGCAGATTTACGAAATGGGTGTCTTTGCTAATGATATTAAAGACCCCACTTGGAAAGAAGGCGATAAGCTCAATATTGTGGCATTACTGCTAAAAAACTCTGATAGCGCAAGGCTTATGAGCGAAATCTTTATTGTTTGTGCTTTCCGCAAGAGCTGGGCACGCAGAATATTCGGGCGATACATTCGCAAGCATCTTGATATCATAGCATTCAATGAGCTTATAAAATTCATTAGCACATCTTTTAATGCAAATTTTTTCTTAACCTCTATCACTTTCCTGACCCAGACGAAGATAATGACGGAGAAGAAAACGACTCTCCGTGGGCAGTCATCGGAGGTGTAATGAAATACTTCCGTATGAGTTACGAAGAGGTCGTATTTAATCGCTCATACATTAACATAATGCTGCTTAATCGCTCTATTCCTACGTTTAATACTAAAAAAGGTAATAAGGATAATAGTGGCGCAAATGATAGCTTAGATAATAGAAAATATACACAGAAAGAATATCATAATGTAGAAAAAGTACAACACGCTAATGATTTCTTTATGGGTATGATGTAGAACTTATAAACCTTTATTATTATGGCAGAAGATATACTTGGTATCAGCGGACAGATGGATATCTCTGATATTCAGGCATCGATAGATAAACTCTGTGATGGTTTAAATCGTGTCGGCGCAGATACAGATGCTTTATCACAAAGAATGACTAAAGCATTGAATGATATAGCTAATTCAAACGGAGACCTTGCTTCTAAGACAACGCAAGCCATGCAGACTTTAAAATCTGCTATGGATGAAGCTACAAAAGAGCTTGATGTTGTACCTTCGATGATTGATAATGCAAACAAACGTGTAGAGACTATCGAGGGAACGATAGACAAGCTTAATGAAAAATTAGCAGAGACAGAAAAAGGTTCTGATGCGTTTAATTCAATAACCAAGCAGATTGATGCACAAAAACAGTCTTTGCAGCTTGCAAAAGAAGATGTCATAGAGCTTACTCGTTCTTATGAAAATGTGAAGAACTCTATATCAGAAGTAAATGGTGCGTATCAAACGCTTAATGCTTTATCTATTGCGAGTACTACAACAAACGGAGCGCAATCTACATCAAATGTCGCTGTCGGCGTTAGTGCAACGGCGGCAGCAACCGCAACAACTGCTGAGGCGGCTGCTCATACAGCAAACTCTGCGGCTGCGCTAAAAAATGCCGAGGCAGAAAATCAAAACGTACAGGCGACACAGCAACTTACGGCAGCATTGCAAGAGTATATGTCTGTATCTTCTGGTCGTGCCGAGATTGAAAGAATGCAAGCCGAAAGTACTAAAGAATTGAACGCCGATATAAAGATGTACGAAGAGTCCATCAAGGAAATACAGACAATTCTTGATACTACAGATTTTAGCAAGAAGATAGAAGAAGCTACTGCGAAGATAGAAGAACAGAAAGCTAAACTTGAGCAGTATAAGGAGGCTTTAGCAAACCTTTCTAAAGAGGACAATGAAACAGGAAATGGTGCGAACTATTATAATAAGCTTATAGATGACTCTCAGCAGAAAATAGAGCAATTACAAACAAAGGTTAGCGAATGGAGTAATGAACAGAAACGTTTAAATGCAGATGTACAAGAATACAACACACTCCTTGAAGCTGCCAAGAAAATACAAGCTGGAGAAAAAATTGCTGATGGTTTTAAGAAAGCTACAGAAGAGGCAAAAAAGACTGTAAAAGAGACAGAGAAAGTTGGAAAAGAAGCTGATAAGGCGGCTAAGAAGATAGATAAAATAGCTTCTAACCTCTCTAAGTCTTTTAGTGGCATAATGAAAGGTGATTTTAGTAAAGCTTTCGGCTTGCTTAAAAAATTCGGTGCATGGGGTTTAGCAATAGCAGCAGCTGCTAAAGGTCTTTACGAAGTAAGCGTAAGAACTGAAAAATTCAGAGATTCCTTGCAATCATTATCTCACTATGTCGATAATTTTACGTTAAAGAATGTAAGACAGGATATACTTGCCTTATCTGATGAAACAACTAAGTCTGTATCAGATATGGCGAATGCAGCAACGCAATATGCTAAAGTATGGACAGAATTAAGAAAATCTCCTGAGGCTCTTATAACAATGATTAAGAGCGCAAATGAGTTCGGAGCATTGGCAGGAAAAACATCAGAAGAGTCTGCCAAATACTTAGCAACACTTGCTTCCGAGTACCACATGACGGCATTGGAGGCAACAGAGGCTTCGAACATCATTGCTACGGCATCACATAACTCGGTTAGTAATTTTAACGAAATGGCTGATGCCATATCCAATGCAGGTTCTATTGCGGCACTTTACGGCGTTTCGTTTAAAGAAATGGCTTCACTTATCGGTTATTCAACGAATCAGTTTGGTGATGCACAGAAAGCGGCTTCTAAGTTCTCTATGTTGCTGATGAATATGAGTAAGCTGAAAGATGAATACAATCCTTCTGTTGTTGGAATGGTTACTGCTTTACAGAACTTGAAGGAAGCCTATGATAACGGGGAGCACGTTGAAAACAACTTCATGGCACGTCAGCGTAGTATTGCGATGTACTTTATTAAGAATGCTGATAAGATTGCGGAATATAGCAGAAAAATTACTGATAATAAAGCAAAGCAGGAATTACTGAATGATGCAAATTATAGATCATCTGTTAATGTAAAGAAGTTACAGAATGCTTGGGATGGTTTTCTTACATCTATGAACGCAAACCTGACTCCTACCCTTACAAGAATTTTACAATTCTTTACTAAGATTATTGGAGGTGCGCAAAAAACTACAAGAGAGCTTAATTATATTAAGAACTTTGACAAAATTCATGCGGATAAAGCAAGAAAGATAAATGAAGATAATGACCTTAAAGCACATGCGTACGATGGTAGGGATGAAGTACAGAAAGTATATGATAGAATGTACGATAGAAATAAAGCTATAGAAGAAGGATATAAAGCATATGATAGGCAGGAAAAATTCCTTGCAGCTAAATATCGTAACGCGTTTAAGTATTATAGAAATAAATATAAGCACGCAAGCGGAAATGCAATATTGAATGCGGCAAACAACAGTATGGTTCGATATTATGAAAAGAATAAAACGAGATATACTGAATTTACGACTCAGACATTCAATGAATGGTTGCGAGGTCAAAGAGAATATATGGGTGTATTGAATCAAAAGCCTGGCAACACCGATATTAACCTTGGTGGCAATAGTTATACTCCTAAAACAAAACCAGAGAAAAATAATACTGCTGAACAACAACGAAACTATCGTGAGAAAGAAGCAGAGCAAATGGCAAAACAACTTGCTGATGAAAAGAAACTTGAATGGGAGCTTTATTTAGCACAGCAAGAGGTTGGTATTGCGAAGGAGCACGATTTGAGTGAGAAGGAATATAAACAGAGAAAGCTTGACTTTGAGAAGAAAAGGTATCAAATCGAAGAAGAAGCCGAGTCTCTTAGACAGAAGAATATTGCAATCGAAAAAGCTCTATATGAAAAGAATCCAGTTAATAAGAAAAAAGAGGGTTTTTATGCAAGTGGGTTGGATAAGAATGTAAGGTTGACCGATGAGCAACAAAAACTTATCACCGCTAAAATGAGTGTTTTGAATGCGCAGCAGGACGAAGATAACAAAAAGCGATATGCAGCACAATTACAATCTCTCTATGACTATCTGAAAGAGTATGGTACTGTACAAGAGCAACGTTATGCTATTGCAAAAGAATACGATGAGAAGATTTTGCAAACAACTGACGAAAATCAGAAGAAAATCCTTCAAAAACAGAAAGAAGCTGCGCTTGCGCAGACTGATGCAAAGAAGCTTGCAATGGGCATTGATTGGGGGGCTTCTTTCGAGGGTATTGGAAATGTATTAAAAGACCTTGCTAAAGACACTTTGTCTAAGGTCGAAGAATATATGAGAACTTCCGAGTTTAAACAATCAAGCGCATCGGATAAAAAAGCATACGTTGAGTTAAGAGATAAGCTTCGCTCTGAGACAGAAAATAACGGTTCATTCAATTTTGGTAAATGGGATGATGTAGCTAATGATGTGAGAGCATATCAGAATAGTGTTAAATGGCTACAAAAGGCAACAAAGGCACATGATGATGCTATTGCAGATAGAGATAAAGCAGAAAGGGAAATAAAAAATGCCATATCTGATAAGGCACAGGAAATTGCCAAACTAAAATTTGAAAAAGCAAGCAAGAGGGTTGAAGAAACTGGGCAACAGCAGACTGATGCAGAAAACAATGTTCAAGGTGCGCAGCAAAATTTGACAGATTCGACAAATGATGCTACTAAGGGATTGCATAATTTCCAAGTCGCTCTTGGAGAAATAACAAGTGGCTCTTTGTCAGGCTTTGCAAAAGGTATTGGTAGTTTAATCAATAATATTGCTGGCAAATCGACCGCTGTCGGTGATGCTTTACAGGGACTTGGAGGCAAAATTGGTGGTCTGGTTGGTGCAATATTGCAATTAATTGATGCCCTTGGCGATGACCCAACAGGGTTCGTTGATAATCTTTTTAACAAAATCACGAAAGTTATCGAAAGCATAATCTCTCAACTTCCGCAAATTGTATGGTCTGCACTTAAAGGTATTGGGGGTATTATAGGCGGTGTTGTTAAAGGTCTTGGAAATCTCTTTACAGGAGGTGCACTTGATAAATGGTTCGGTGGCAACGGGAAAAAGGTAAATGAGGCTATAAATAGCCTGACAGAAAGTAATAATCGCTTACAAAAGTCTATTGATAAGCTAAAAGATACGATGTCGAATACATACGGCAAAGAATCAACAAAGGCTTACAAAGAAGCTCTTAATCAACAGAAAGCTTACAATTCCAATACAATGGAGATTGCAAAGCAACAGATGAACTATTGGGGTAGTCATCATTCTTGGAATAGTTATTGGCGAGGCTTTAATAATGACCAGATGAATCGAATCCGTCAGAACGTAAAGAGCGACTTTAATGGAGATATAACCTCTCTTACTCCTGAAGAAATGAAAAAGCTCTTGTCTGACCAAGATTTGGTAGATACTATCCGTAAGACAGGTAAGATATACAAAGGTCGCTCTGCTTATGGAGAGAGTGTTCTTAGCAAGCTCGAAGATTACGCTGACCTTGCTGGTAACCTTGATGAGCTTACAGAAAAATGGCAAGAATCTATCACTCGAATTTCATTTGATAGTATGAAGGATAACTTCATTAGTAATCTTATGGATATGGATAAAGCTGCTTCTGATTTCGCCGATGACTTCAAAGAAGATATGCAAAGAGCATTACTTAGCTACTCAATGGAGGATTTAATAAATGGCGACCTCAAAAAGCTATACGAAGAATGGGCAAAGAAGATTGATGAAAAAGAAGGCAAATTCAGTTCACAAGATGTTGAGGACTTTCAGTCGCAATATCAAAAGATAGTTGATGAAGGTTTGAAAAGACGTGATGAAATCGCAAAGATTACTGGCTATACTGGCGAAAGCTCTCAATCCCAACAAACGGCAACAGGCAAGGGTATCGAGGCTGTCACCGCAGACCAAGCAAGTAGCCTTATCGGTATCGGTTATGCTGTTCAGACAGCTCTTGAGGTAGGAAATGAGACAAGGAAATCTATTCAGGTTGATGTATCTTCCCTTCGTATCTTCGCAGAGCAAACGGCGAATAATATTTCAGAAATGAGAGATATTCAGTATCAGGGGCTGGAGCAACTGGAGGCAATAAATAAGAATACTGCACCGATTATCCTTATTCGTGAGGATATTGCAAGTATGTATAAATTAATGAAGGAAAATTATTAAAGCATGAAGAATCAGGCATTTATAAAGATGGTTGGCGAGGCTGATACAGCCTACGCTGACCTTGATACTTTCGGAGTAACGCTCATTAAAGGATGGAGAGAGGCATTATTAACTCCAACCTCAGTAAAGAGTTATGTTACAAATGATAGCAGATTGGAACATGGCGAAAGTATTATTGCAACAGCGAAGTATGCAAAGAAAGCAAAACGTGATGTAAGTATATCTTTCTTCTTGGAAGGTTCTTCGGAAGAGGATTATCTTGCTAAATACGAAACTTTCCTTGATACAATTGCATATTCGGGGCAATTTTGTCTAAAAGTTCCCTGCTTAAAGAGAGTTTTCAAACTTGTTTATTCGCAATGTTCGCAATTTGGTGATTATGGCTTAAAAAAGGGTAAATTTGTGCTTAAATTGACGGAATCAAACCCAAATGATAGAGAAAAGTTATGATTAATATCTATGATGTGAACGGTAAAGTGCTTATGCAAGCAGAAGTAACCAGCTCGGCTATCAGAGAGGAAGAATTGTCTAAATCAGACTATATCTCCCTCTCATGGAATAGTGCTGAAAAGATTATTCTGCCTGTCGGTGCATATATAGTACATACATATAAAATCGATAAGGTAAGAGAAGTTACTCGTCAGTTCCTTCTCTTGGAATCTTATGAGCCTGAACAGAGCGATGAGATGTCTTGGAAATATACACCAGAGTTTCAGCACCCGAAGATGGTTCTTTCTAAGATTCCATTCTTTATCCGTACAAGAAACTCAAAGAACGAAGTCGTTAAACAATATGACTTTGATTTCTGCGGTACGATGGTCACTATAGCTGATAAGCTCAAAGATTTTTTGAATAACGAACTTAAATTCGGCAATGCAGGATGGGTAATTAATTACGATACAACTAATACGAATGCTATTAATGTATCCTTTAGCGATAATGATTTTATATCAGCACTTACGGCTATTACAAATGCTATCGGAGATAATTGCGAATGGCATATCGATTATGATAACGAAGCTATACATATCGGTAATGTGCTTCGTGATGAATTACCGACTGTTGTGTTGAAGGTTGGGGAAAACGTAGGCATACCTTCTGTTAATAGCAGCAAGGAGGATTACTATAATGCCTTCGCTGTATTTGGTGGCACTCGTAATATTACACAAGTTAACGATAAGGGAGAGAATATTTCTTCTTCGGATATAAAATTGCAACTATCTAAAGGTAGTGGAACAACGGAGATTGACGGAAAGAAGCTTTCCTATTCTATTGACGAGTTCTCTACTATCGATATGCGGCAGAACAAAAATGAGCAGCTTTTTACCAAGATACTCAATTTTTCTCAGATATACCCTTCGCTCAATACTTATGTATATAATGTGCGAGGGAGAGAAAAATATGTGCTGCAAGATGGAAATAAAATACCTCTTACGTATAATGCTGACGGGTCGGTAAAGACATATAAAACGTTTACTGTGTGGTATGTTCGCATGGCTTATCCAACTACCGAAAAGATAGCAAATAAGAAGCTTGTTAATACAACTGTTGATAATGGTGTTACTCATTATTGGTACGACTTTGAGGTAACCGATGATTTGCTTATTAATGGCAAGAATATCGGATGCTCTTTTGAGGCGAATTTCAACGAAGGAGCATTATCTACTCCCCTTGCAGGTCGTGGCACTAACGGTGATTATGTAGGCTTTGAACTTACATATCACAAAGAAGCATCATCTACCCATACGGCAGACGATGTTGATAGTTCTAATTTTCCAGTTTTGGCTGGTGATTACGAGATTATCTATCAGGAGGATAATGACCTTATTATTCCTACGAATGCGAAAGATATGATAATTCCGAAAGGCGAAAGTCTGCCATCTTATAAGTGTAATATCACTGTGCTTTACAATATTGCAATGGCAGAGAGTATCTATACAGAAGATGCTCAAAAAAGGCTTTTGGATGCTGCAATGAAGGAGATAAAAAGGTTGCTTTCTGACCTGAATAACTATTCCCTCAAATCATATCCGCAGGTGTTTGAAGCAAAAAATCCATGCTTGCAGATTGGTCAGAAGGTTGTGTATGATGATGGAAACGGCTATCAGCTTGAAACTCGAGTACAAAAAATTAGTACTAATATTGATTTTGATTTCGTACAAGAAATTACAATAGGAAATGAAGTTATCAAGGGCAATACGGCACAGCTTCGGGAAGATGTAAAAGAAATAATTGCATCAGGCGGTTCTGGTTCAGGGAGCGGAGGAAATTACACAACCTCGCAACTAAAAAATCTCATCGGTAAGTATGGTGTTAATTATTTTGTCTCCAAGCAGTTTGACGACGAAGCTCAAGGCTTAATAACCTTTGCGAAAGGTCTTATTGCTAAGGCTTGTGCAGATTTGGCGATGGGAGCAACGTTCGGCAATAATGCAAAGATTACAGAGTTGGGCGAAGCGGTGTTTGACGTTATCAAATCCATCGATTATGATAATGCAGCTGAGCAGGGTTTCTCTATTGAGAAGGAGAAGAGTGGCAAGTATCATGCGTTTATTACCAACCTCACCATCTGGGGCAAGGCGATATTCCATGAATTAGAGGTGCGTAAACTGTCTTATTCGGGTGGTAATATCTATCTGTCGGGAGCAGGCAGTAAGCTTATTAGGGTTGTGCCTGTCAAGCAATCAGTATCTGCTACTGGTGTGACAACTTGGGTGAAAACAACTGAGGGTGATACTGAATGCGTTGGCTGGAAGTGCTATCTCTTGGCTGATAATGGCACCACCGCCACAATGAACTACTGGCAGGAGGGCGACCAAGTGCGCTGTCAAACCATGGGCGAAATTGTGTCTGGTGGAACGTATAATGATGCGAGCAACAAGAGTTATTGGCGTACTATCCCTAATGGTGGCGTATCTGCACAGAATGAGAAGATATACGGTACTAAGACGGAGACTTACCGTGATGAGGATGGCAACGAGCAGACAAGGGGAGTGCAGGTGGAGTTGTACGATGGTCAGGCGTTCGCTTGGATAGTGATAGGTAAACATTCCGAGGGCTTCGATAACAGCATAGAGGGTGATAATAAGACTATTGAGATACAGGGAGTTCCTTCCGAGGGTGACACGATAGTGCTCGATGGTAATAGACATCGTGACGAAGAAAGTGGCAAGTACGACAAGACGGACAGACAGAATGTAATCGTCTTAGAGACTACGGGCGAGTATGCTCCTCGTATCGCTTGTTTTGCTAATATCACAGAATACAAGCATACTTTCATGAAAAGCGTAAACGGTAGTGATAAAGAGGTGTCTCTGTCGGTGTTCGAGACCTCTCCAAAGGGAGGTACGAAAATCAATTCTTCCAGTTTTGAGTGGATTTCCGATGATGGCAGTACTATTAATATCATTAATTACCGTGGCGATTGGGTGGACGGAAATACCTATCACAAGAACGACCAAGTGAACCACAACAATGCTGTATGGGTGTGTGTCGCTAACTCTGGTGTTAATGTCACCGAAGAGCCTTCCGATGGTGCAATATACTGGAAAAAGGTTCTTTCTGGAGGTAAGGGCGAGAAAGGCGACGACGGTGTGGCTTATCAAGTGATGATAACGAGCGACACTGGTACGGTGATGATAAACGGCTCGGGGCAAATGACGCTCAACGCTACGCTTCTATGTAACGGCGAAGACATCAGTGACACTATCAGCAACAGCGCATGGTCATGGTGGCGACAATCAGCTAACGTTGAAGACGATGCTGTATGGAATACGCTGCATGAGGGGATGGGGCGCACTTGTCTTATAACACGTGACGATGTAGATAGACAAGCTCAATTCGGGTGTCGTGTGTGCATATCAGACTCCAAGACTATTAATAGTAAACAATAATATAACATTAATTCAACAAACAAATTATTATGGCAAAAGTATTGGCTAATGGTCAGATTACTATCGTTGACCTTAATGACGGCAAAGCCGTTCAGTGTTTCACTCAGTGCTCTAAGGGCGAGACTCAGATATATACTCCCGACACGGGCGTTTATACTCCAAACTATTCAGCAAGTGAGCCTAACGTCATTACCGCACGTGTATATGTGACGGGCAGTGCTACAGACCAGGCTCCCACCGCTGCTTGTACTGGTTGGTCGTGGAAGGTGGATGGTGTGGCTGCTATCCCAGTGAGCGGTAAGTCGTATCAGCTTAACCTCGCAAGCAACATCGCCAAGAACGGCAGCGTGAAGAACATCGAATGGTCGTGCAAATACACTGACCCAGAGACTAAGGCTACGACTACGTGTATCGGCTACAAGACCATTTCGCTGGCGAAGAGTGGCGGTGCGCTTCAGACAGTGCAAATTGAGACTCCTGACGGCAACACGTTCGACTCGACCAACAACTCAAAGAAGCTGCGTGCCGTGGCGAAGTTCTTTCGAGGCAACGTTCAGGACACCTCTCTGAACTCTATGACGTGGGAAGTGCTGAATATCAGTGCTGGCACATGGAGTGCTGTGGCTTCGGACAGCGTGAGCACTTCGGGTGGCGTGAGCACTCTGAACGTGAGTGCCAATGACGTGCTTAACTTCCAGACTTTCCGCTGTACGGTCAAGGATGGCGCTGACACTGCAAGCGCTATCGTCACGTTCTTCGATGCGAGTGACCCTTACGTGGTGGAGGTGTACTCGCTGACGGGTGACAAGATTGTAAACGGTGCTCAGTCGACCGAGCTTTTCGCCCGTGTGTGGAAAGACGGCAAGGTGGTGGAGGATGGTGCTACGGTGAAGGCTGACAGCAATCATGCTTCAAGCTTCACGTACAAGTGGACGAAGTACAATGCGAGCGGTGTGGCTACCAACTGGAACGGTACGACAAGTCCAGTAAACGCTTCGACCAAGCCTTACGTTACCGTGGCTAACGCTGACGTGAGTGGCAGAGGTACATTTACTTGTGAGGTGTCTAAATAAGGGCACCTCACCCTTATTTTTTTCTGTAAACTAAAAGATGAAAGTGTATGAAAACATTATTGGCGAGGGGTCAGATAACGATAGCGGCGATAAAGGACGGTAAGGAAGGTGTAGATGCAGTCTCAGTCCTTGTCGAGAACGCTCCGCTTGTCTTTGACACAAATGATGATGGAATCATTCCTGTCGGCATTAGCAAGGCTGCAAGAGTCAAGGTAATGAAGGGAAATAGGAATGTTTCAGACGAGTGCAGCGATGTGTATTCGAGGGATGATATGTGCGTAAATTGTAAATGTGGTGCTACGCAGGAGAATGGATACATTAGCGTATCTATATCAAGCAACAATATCACAAAGAACGACGTGATTGTTGACGGCGTAAGCCAAGGTAAGGTTTCTGCGACGTCAGGATATGCGGTTGTGCAGGTTGCTTACGATGGGGTTACTTATTTTGCACAGATTCCTTTCTCGGTCAATGTAGCTAAGTTTACAGGTGTCGTAGCATTCAACAATAAGAGCTACAAGATACAATTTGATGAATTGTCAAAGAATGCAGCAACTAAAGACGAGCTGAAGGACGCAACGTCGAAATTTGAGCAGACCGCAAGGGAAATCTCGCTCTCGGTAAGCGAGAAGAATATCGGCAGAAGAAACTTGCTTAGAGGTAGTGCGTTCCAGCGTGATGATAATAACCGTGTCATATCCAATGATGCGAGAATTGAAATGAACAGTGGGTATCAAGGTACAAACTGTATCAAAGTCATTGATGATACAGATGGAACATCACACTATATTGGTGTGTACTGGGACGGTTCACAAGGTGGAAGAAGTATCAAGATTGAAAAAGGTAAGAAATACACAATATCATGTTACTATAAGACCAATGATACAAATGCAAAATTTGCACTTGAAGCAATCTATACTGATAAGCAAACCAATGGCAAAAGATTAGGGCAAGTAACTTATGAAGCATTAAATTATTTTTCACCAAAATATAACCAATGGCAATTATTCACAACAGTGATTAATACAAAAGATGCAAAATCTGATTATATAGCATTCAACTTTTGGGAATTTTGCAACGTCAATTCAGGAAGGATTGTAGCCTATATTTGCAGACCAATGGTTGAAGAAGGTGATACTTACAACGGTTGGACATTATCAGATAAAGATTATGATTATGTCGGTGCTAACTTGATTGATAATTCAAGAACCTTTGAACTTGGTGGTAATGTTATAAGAGTTGTTGGAACTAAGAAACTTGTCGGTGATGCTTATGAATTATCTGCAACCTTGGGTAATGATTATAATACCTTTTATGAGATAGATAATACAGCCTTCAAATTGAATACTGATTATACAATTAGTTTTGAAGTCAAGGGTGATGCAAAGTACATGGGTATTTATGTGTATTACAAGCCTACAAATACACCTTGGGCTTATTGTAAAGAGCAACAAGATAACCCATTATATGAAGCAAACGGTGATGGAAAAACAGATGGTTATGGTGTGTTGCTTGAAGTAAAAGACCTATCTGATAAAACACAGAAGGTATGGAGTCATTTCAAGTTCAAGGAAAGATTGCCAGAATCCATCTACTTCCAATTTCCAAAGAACCAAGACCAAAGCGGTGTAACAAGTTGGAATGTAACAATAACCAAACCAAAGATTGAAGAAGGTGCCGTTGTATCAGAATGGACAGAGAAGAAAACCGACATTGTTGAAAAGACTGAATTGAAGGCAGCAGGAATCAATATCAAAAAAGATTCCGTTGAAATATATGGTGATAGGGTTAAGGTATCACAAACAGAAGGAGGAACGCCGATTGCATTGTTCGGAAGCAATGGTAAGATAAATGGTTCATTCATCGAAACAAATAATCTGTTTCTGACAGGATTCATGTATAAATCAAAGAATACTAAACCTGTATATACAAATTATCCTCTTGGTTCAAAAGCGCAATATATCGATATAGCAAAAAGTGGAAGCTGGCTTGAGATGTGCCCATTTGATAAGACATTTAGACTTCCGTGTACTAAATTGGTTAATGCTGAAGATTATAATGACGCTTACGACGACACTGTGCTTCCTGAACTTTTTAAAGAAGAGAATAATCTAGCCAGAAGTCTGGTAGGTTCTACAGTTATCATCTATAATGTGCCAAGTCAGTATAATGGTAGTGAATATGACATGAGAATAGAAAGCAGCTTGATGTCTAAGAGCAATTACTACAAATGGATGACAGATGACACAACTAACTACGAACTTGATACTCATGTAATAGTGAAATGTGGACAGATGATTTCTTTGGAATGTATTTCTTCAATAAACCTAAGCTCTCTAGAAGATAACAACGGTGAAAGGATTTGGACTGAAAGAGTAATATGGTTATATGAGATTGGAAAGTATTCCAAATATGGTGTTGGTAATAATTAAAATATTTGATGAATCAAAATTATAAGCTTATGAAAAAGATAGTAAAGGGTAATGACTTCACGCTGCGAATACCAGTGATGAAGATGGTGGAGGGACAAGCTCAGGCTTTCCCTCTGCCTGCCTGTACGGACATTGTAGTACAGGTATGTAATCAGTTCAAGCGCATACCTCTTGCGTTTGAGATTGATGTAAAGGAGGATAATGTACTCCTTGCGAGAGTAGAGGGCGTAAAGGCAGGAAGCGTTATAGATGGCTTACTTATGTATTGTAGAAAGACAAGGCGGTTTACTACATGTAGCCGCCTTTCTTGTTACCATTTTATGCCATTTTGGTAATAAAAAATTGGTAACATAACTTTCAGATTGTTACTTTAGCAAAGTTTAACTCTAAAAAGTTGCTCAAAATTATTCATTTTGAGCAAGAATTGTTTATTTTTACATCACCGTCCTTATTATTAAGAATGAGGAACTAAGAATAAATAATAAACCCAAAAACAAAAGGAGAAGAATTTATGACTAAAGAGGAAGAAGATGAAGTCCATCGGTTAGTTCAATCAGTCGGTGTTGTACAGTTGTCAAGAGTAATGTTTAAGGGTATGGACGTTAGCGAAATGATTAACGTAATTATCCTTGCAGGTAGAGGCTACAGCGTGAAGCTACTCACTTGGTTCAAGTATTATTGTGAAGTGATGCCTCTGTTTATCATGCTTTTTCATATTGCATGCATGGTAACATTTGCGTCTCATGAAAAAGAAATGTGCGTATGGTTTAAGGAGAATTGGGTATCGGCAGCATTTATCTATTTTTCAGTTTACATCCATCCGCTTGTGCTTATAATTGCGAGCAGATTCTTTTGGCTCTGCTACAGATGGCGTATTCCGATGATAATCTACCTATTTGGGATAAATGCTATTCATATCGTATACTGGAATGTTTTTACCACCAACGAAATGGTGGAAGCTAATGTTGTAATACTTGTAATGACCATTATATTTTATGTATATGGTTTTGCCGATAAGTATTTCTCAGGCAAGGGCTGTCAAAGTTTAATCTCTAGATTATAATGATATGGGAAAGTTATTTGGTTATCACACCTTGGGAGTGTTATTAAAATCGTTGTCTGACTCTTGCTTTCGAGCAGACGAGCAAGAGAAGAGAGGGGAGAAGGTAACTGCTTGCGGAATGAGTAGCGATGAGATAGAAGACCTTTGTGAGAACTATCTGCCGTATGCTCTCAACCCAATGATGAGCACCGAGGAAGTCAAGGAGAAACTTCATGTTTCTGACGC
>ERZ1026862.838-NODE-838-length-20078-cov-33.760326_pt1 | contig 20078 bp, 25 predicted proteins | sample MGYA00380161_ERZ1026862 | MGnify/ENA primary metagenome ERZ1026862 (study PRJEB33269, sample SAMEA4719797) | human gut metagenome | biome: human-associated habitat; feature: organic feature; material: feces | place: Cameroon | collected 2013-10 ... | reverse complement strand
GTCAGATGTGTATAAGAGACAGGAATAAATATGATTGATTATGAAGCAAGAACTCAGGAAAGAATAAGTGAAGCAATACTTTCATTAGCAAAAAATGGAATTAACAATTATTATAAACATAATGAGACAAGTTACAGAGAGGCAATACTTTACATATCAGATTTATTGAATTTGGATAAACATATGATTGACATACTCATTAAAGAATACAACGTATAACTTTATAAATGAGCATAGCTAAGATAAAAATAGAATATTCACATATAGGGATGCATCACATTTTAAAGTGTGGTGCATTTTTTCATGCCCTCCTCTAAATTAAGAATAAAATTTATTTTTCATTAAATTAAGGAGGAGCAACATGGAAAAAATACACATAAGCAAGGCTAAATCTCTTGCAGGCAATTTCAAAATATCACGCACAATACTATGTATGATATTTTCAATATTGTTTATTTTCACAGCACTAAATATTCCCATAACTGCCTATGCAAGGCAAGCTGAAGGAATAGATGGTTCAGGCTCAGGAGCAAGCTTAGGTCAAGTCTTGAACCTAAGTACATACAGTGCCAACGAAACCGACGAATCATCCAACGAGCAAGCAGGCTACCTATATTGGGCAGCCTCAGGCGAACGAAGTGGAATCTATTATTATGTACAAGACAACTATGGTAAGATAAGAGCCCATGGCGTCATCCTAGACAACGCCTACAATGGTGGAGAAAAATATGCAAGATATTGCAATACTTCTGTATCATTTGCAAATAAACTAGGTGCACAAAATATACTTGGCACTCCAAGTATAAAATATGATTCAGGTGTATCACCAGTATATTACAGTGGTGGATGGCAGTCCAAAGGTAGTGAATCCATGGCATATCTCACAGAAATCACAAGAGAGATATCTATAAAAGGTGTAAGAATGCCATGTCCTAGATGGGCAGAATTAGTACTAATACAGAATGGTGGAGATGCAACAGTCCTAGATGAACTCTCAAAACCCGACACAAAATGGCACGTCTTTGTAGAGCCAGCATCAGTAGATTATTTATACACAGACGATACATTTGATACTGAAACAGCTAATGCAGTACATAAAACTGACAAAGATGGTAATGAGATAAAATTCGCCGCAGGCTCCCCAAAACCTGTAGGTAGCTACAATGCAAAAGGTGAATTTGTTCCAGAAGTATATTGTACTACAGCTTCAACATTCTTAAGACGGTCAGTTAATCTTGGAGACACAGGCAGATACAGATACAAATTCTATGAAACACAGTTACCATTTTCATTATGTTTAGACCATGATATAGATTCCTATGTATTTACAGGTGGTAATTCATCAGTATTAGTACCAGTAACAAAGTGTGATAAAACAGTACAACGATTGAGTTCTATCAACCCTCATGAGGGAATAGCCATAGCAGCCATTGACATCACAGGCTTTCAAATTCCCCCAATCCACACTTATGATGAATCCAAAGGCACCCCAGGCAACACCGAAACCCCATCCCCAGACAATGCTACCGATGGCGACTGCACCATCAAAAAGCTCTATTACACCCAAGAGTTAGCATCAGATGGCACCATCCTCACAGAAGCCAAAGATTATCACCCATACACTCAAACCAGCACCACAGCCTATATTTCCATAGACACCGAGTCAGAATATGAAATCGAAGGCTGGAAAACATCCACCACCAACACTACCTTAAATACAAAGGAGCAGTTTAACAGTATCACCCCAACCCACACAGGCACCTCATCCCAAGAAATCCTCCTCGACCAAGATACTGGAGAAAAATACCTTTACATCCTTTACAAAAAAACAGAAGTCAATCCAAATCCACCACAACCTTATGACTTCCAGCTCCAGCAATCCCAAATAACCAAGCGAGTAAGCTTTATGACTCCAGATGCCAACAGTACAACACAGCAGCTATTCACCCACAACTTCACATGGACAGCCCCAGCCCCAACCATAACCTCTTGTCAATCCCATGGAGGCAACGGACACCACCTAGGATGTGGAAAGAGTGAACACTCCCATGGTAGCGGTTGTTACACAGAAGACGCTGACGGTAATAAAAGTTTAGACTGTTCAACAGAAGAACACACCCACTCCAACTCATGTTATGACACCCCATGTACCTCCTTCACATGGACAGACAACACCACCAGCCTAGGCATTACCCTTGATACTTCCACCATCAACAAAGCAGTAGTATCAAAAAATGATAGCATCACCTATAACCAGCCAGCAGTAAACACCATAACCACCAGCAACAAATACAATAAGGACAACACCAGTACACGTTCAGGAACCTCACAAAACACCCAACCAATCAGTAATTTCAATTACATTACAGTCTTGTTTAGAGGGCAAGACCACCTCACCTTAGCAGATTGGAAAAATGGTGGAGCAATATCCTACTTAACGAGCTTGGCATATGATTCAGCATACAACTTTAAATCAGCCAACACCCCACAGGGCACACGCAAATCTGGTACCGAGTATAATGAAACCTTTGCAACTAGATTTATAAACAGGTCACCTGATATGACAACTACTTATAAGGCAACAGTTGGTTCAGCTGGAATATGTTCAACCACATCCTCATCCTACAGATTTGACACCAGCACTGCTCTCACCATTAATGGTATTGTAGTAAATGACCCAGTAGGGTTTATTTTTTTGCACATTTTTAGAAAGAGCAACATCATAGATTGCCATAATGCCAATTTTTTTAGATATTTGCAGTATAAGATTTGGTTTGACAATATGAAAACAGATATTATGACTATGGGAATAAACAGGCTACAAGGACAAGGTTTATAGTTATCTTATAAGGAAAAATAAGCTACAGTTTGCAGTTTAGAATATGACTTTTGGCAGTGCACTTGCAACAGTGACCAGAGAGATCCCGGCTGTAGATGGGTAAAGGTGGCTTATAGACAACAGATAGTATACAAGGGGAAATAAGGGTGCCACAGTGTGGAAAAAATGGATAGAGTTTAATTTGAGTTTGATGTTACCTAAAAACCAGATAGATAGAAATTGGGATTTCAAAAATCCTCGTCAAAATGAAATTTGTGATCACGTATAGGAAAAATATGTGTCATTGAGTGGTTGGAGATAAGTCATATTGGTTATGGTTTGTTTTCATGTGAAGTGGTTTGTTTGCGTGACAGTGTAAAGGAATCATAGTAATCATGGATAAAGGAAAAGTGGATTTCAAAAAAGCACTTCAATTTGAAACCAGATATAACATTATGAAGCAGATGTGTAACAAGGTAAAGTAGATATTATGAATATGGGGATTATTGTTGTGACTTAAATGTGGAGGTTTGTACTTGTTTTGGTACTTGATTTGATTAGAAATATAAATTTTTTTAGGAGGAAAGCAAGATGTATAAATTATATCAGCACGTACCGGAAGGAAAGCAACTATATCTGGGAGAATATGAAACACTGTACGCATGCCAGAGGGCAACAGAGGTCGGATGGGATATCTTGAAACAAAGAGGATATGCAGGAGTAGTGTTTCATTGTGAAAAAGCAGGAACCGATGAAATGTCAGTAGGCTGGGTTTATAAGGAGTGAGGTGAAAGTTATGTGGTCTGTGGATAATATAATAATCATGTTAAAAGAGATACAGAAAAAGAACAATATCAGTGGCAACGTGGATGCAGTAAAATTCTGCACGGAACTTGGGGTAAGCATGAATGGACTGGTTTACATGTTTTCCTATTTGTTTGTAGAAGCATTCAGAGAAGTACGTGAGCTGGATGATGAAAGAAGAAGGCTAAAGGAAGAAAACACTAGATTAAATAAGTTGCTTAATGAAATGTGTCATGGCAATGCAAGGAATGTACAGATGGCAAAGGTCATGTCGGGAATGCCAATTGCCAAAAAGAAAAGGTTTAATCTGGTGGAGCTGGAGCTACAGATAATGTTTGGATTGTCAGATAAAGAATTGATGGATTACTTTGAAATCAGTAAATCAACTTTGTGGAGATGGAAGAAAAAGCTGGAAGAGAAAAAGAAGTCTGGAGAAAGTATATTGTTATAGGAAATAAAATAAATGTGACATGGATTTTTATATATGGTTTCGGTGCAGGAACTACATAGAATCCATGTCATTTTAATTTTTAAGTGTTTCATAATGGAAAAATCAGAGTGCGTTAGGATAGTTGATTGACTTGGGGTGTCAAAATTTTTTTGAGTTTATAAGTGTTTGATTACATGGGGAAATCAAGGTTACATAGGGGTTAAAAGTATATTGGACTAGTTGAGTGAAAATTGTGGCTTGCAAGGGTACGTTAGATAATTTCCTACAGTATTTTAAAATGTATAGTTTATGAGATAAATTAGTGAGAGTGATTTTTGGGAAAGTGACTTGTGATAAAAAAGCAGGGAGGTTTATCAAAATAGAACATACTCATGCTACAACATCCCTAATCACAGCAGAACAATAAGGTTACATTTTCGTGCACCATCACGTCTTGAACCCCATGACCACAGCGTTATGATTGTATTGTGAAAGGGAGATAGAAATAAAAAATCTCCAAAAAAAATGTATAGTGCGCAGGGGCACGGAAAGAAAACGAGGTAGTAAAAATGTGTAAGATGAATATCGTAGTAAACAAACTGGTACTTGGAAACAGAGAGTTAGGATGGGAGCTTTGGAGTGGAAAAGAAGTTATGGAGTACACTTCTAAACAGATCAAGGATATGATCAAGGCTGGCAAGCAGAAGATTTGTGGTCTTAAGATTGGAGATAATGACGAGCTTTTGCTTGACAAGGAAGGATTTTTTACAACAAACATGATGGTACATAGCCATATTGGTTCTTGGAAATCCATGGAAGAAGAGAGTATGGTCAATAATCTGTATGTCTGCATTGGAAGTCATGAAGAATCCGGTAAGGTGGTTTATGACTGCATCAGCAGTAAGTTTGAGCAGGCTAAGATTTCAGAGAATGACATGAGGGCATATTTGAAAATCGGTATTGTTTCCGGTGGGGCAAAGCTCGATGGAGAAAAAATCGTGCTGGCTGGTACAGAGCCTGAAAAGAAAGTGCAGGTTCCGGTGACAGAGAAAAAGGAAGAGCCAGTAAAGAATGAGCCAGCAAAAACAGAGACAGCAAAGCCAGTTGCAGCAAAACCAGAGAGTGCAACGGCAGCGCCAGTAAAGGAAGAGAAAAAACTTTTTGATAAAAAATGGTAAGAGAGTAAGACAGACCCCGGCATAAAAGCCGGGGCGTCTTTTGAGAGGTGAGGGTTTATGGATGCATTCACAGTATTGGTTGTGATCACACTGATTTTGATTTGTATGTGCTGTTGGATTTATATTAACAGACAGATAAGAAGCTTAATTACATATCTTGTCCGGATAGTAAAGTCTGAAATGGACGATAAGGAAACAGAAGCTGGTAACATGGAATGAGAATAGAGAGACATTTTTTGTAAGTGCACTCGCAAAAAGTATAAAATGAGAGATAGGAGACCACTCAGTTATTTTTGATAGCTGGGTGGTTTTTTATTGTGTCCTGCATAAAGACATATTTTGATAAGTAATTAGATTTTTTAAAAAATTTATTGAAGGGAGAAATGGAAGTGACATGAATTTTAAATGGGTTCAACGTAGTACAAAGGCTTATGAAATGCAGAGATGGAGCCTTGTACATAAGGAAAGCAGGATAGTAGTGCTTGATATATGGTGTTCGCCACATGCAGAGCACAGACAGAATCATAAGCTACGCAGGAAGATACAACTTGCATATGAATTGTATTTTCAAGTTGTATGGGTAGCAACACTTCAATTTTTTTAAAACACAAGGAAAGCAGGAGGAACACATCATGAACAGATTTGGAGAAGAAGATTTTATGCTGGTCAATTTAAGAGGTACACATGGAGCAAGGGAGTTTGGAGTTTTAAAGACCCTAGGTGACAGAGACATTGTTGCAAGTGCAAAGCTAATCAGTGGAGCAGATGAGCCAGACAATATATGGCTCATGGAAAAAATAAAACAGGCATACCAGCAGTATTACAGCCGTGTGCAGGAATATCATAGGGAGGGATAGCAACATGAAGAAATTTAGGCTGAGACAGGAAGTAACGATAACAGAGGAAGATGGAACACCCATAAAAGAAATATCCATTGATATGTGGGTGAGTTCAGAAGGAATCAGTGAAGAAATCATAAACAATATGTTTAAGTCGCTGTCAGATGAATTTACTAGAATAATAGATGAAGTCAATACTGATGGAGAACGACCAAAGAAAATAGAGTTTATGAGCGATGACATAAGAAAGGGGTGGCAGTAATGGCTAGAGGTGGATTTAGAATCGTACCTAGAATGATAAGCAATAATAGGTGTGTGTTTGACATTGTACTGCAAAATGGTGATTGTAGGACAATTGCACAGGTGGACTTCCCTTGTGATGGTCAGATGAATGATAACCTTGAGGCTGCACAGGCAATTAGTGATACCCTCAAGAAGAGGATCAGAAAGTCGGTATAGGAGAGTGGGGATTATGAATGGGAAAAGAGATTCATGTGAAATGACCGAAGAAGAGCTTTGGCAGGAAGAAGTTTATGATAAACTTCAACGGCATGAGTATGTAGTCGATGCTGGGAATGTATACGACTTCGGGAGTGGGGAATGGATTTGTTCATTGAGGCTTATTAAGCCAGAATAAAACAAGGTTTCCATTTTGTTTTTTTCTTTTATATACAAGGCGGTTACATGTAAAAGTGTAACCGCCTTGAGTTGTTTAAGGGTACATTTTTTATAAGGCATTTTATGGACTAGTGATATGAAACAAAAAGTCATGTACTATTGGTTACATATAATAAGGAAGAAAAATAAAAAGCAAAATGTTAGCTAGTTGATAAAAACACCCTGCATCCACTGGATTTTCAGAAGATAGAAAAAAATCAAAAAGATGTTGACTGGAAATGGTGGGATTGGATTTTTATAGCAACTGAAGAAAATGTGGAAAGTATTTTGTGAGTTAATATAAAAATGTGGAAACAGTGAAATCAATATTTTGGATTTCGATTTTATTTTTGTAAAAAACAGGCTTTTGAATAATTAAAAATGGTGTTTAAGAAAAAAAGATGGGAAGTGAGGATAATAGCAAAAAAGGAAAAAGAAATGACATCAGAGTGGACTAGTTGAGAAAATGTTCATTACTCGGAAAAGTCATTTTGCATAAGAATTACAAAATTGACCTGTGCAGAAGAGTTTATATATAGAAGGAACAGGCTTTTCTTTTGTAGGTGTACATGCAAAAGACATCAATAATGCATGAGTGGTGGTGCCATCAAAATGAAACCAGAGATACATAGAGGCATGGCTGTAGTAAAAAACTGAAAAAGCACCGGAGAAAATAAAATGACAAAAAAAGATGAAAAACAGCTTGAACCTCACTTGTGCCAGCGTTACAATACACCCACTCAAAAGGAGGGATATACAGTATGTATGATATTTTAATAGGAAATAAAAAAGATAATGTCGTTAATAAATTGAAAACCTCATGGATAGCAAGAATCCTGTTTATAGGGTGTTGCTGGTACCTGTATGATATGTTTGGAAAAAGCAGAGGTCTGCGTATAGAAATGATTTTTATGATTGCAGTAATAGGTATTATGCTTGTGAATGTATTTTATATACCTTTCCGATTGTTGGGGGATAAGAGGATAGAACATAGAGTAAAGCTGATATTCATAGTTGTGGCTGATGTTGTTGCATTGAATTTATTTAATGCTACAGAGAGATTTTCAATAGCCAGCGTGTGGAAAGATATGGTTTCGGTAGTAGTTATTTCATTGGGTGTAACCGGAATTATTTCTACATTATATAAATGTCTGGCAGTACACTCGCAAAGAAAATCATTCGTGCAGAGGGATTTTGACTACATGGATGGCTGGGAGTTTGAGAACTGGAGCGCAGAGTGGTTAGGAAAACATGGGTTTTATAATGTTGAGGTTACAAAGGGATCTGGTGACTATGGAGCAGATATAATATGTTCAAAAAATGGAGAGACATATGCAGTGCAATGTAAGAAATATTCTGGAAAAGTGACATACAGAGCGGTTGAGGAAGTGATATGTGCAAAGAATTATTATGGGACAGACCGGGCAATGATTTTTACCAATTCAGAGCTGACACCACAGGCAGATGAAGCAGCAAAGAAGCTGGGAGTGGTAGTTTATGATGGCACAGTGATTTTGAGGTGATTGCCAATTTGCCCAAAAAAATATTTCGTTGTTCATAATACAAATATGATATAATCAAGAAAAATTTAGTTTGGAGAGGGACATATGGCAGAAAAATTATATAAATATTTAATTGTGGATGAAGCAAAGTTGAGGGAATCAGATTGTTTTGAATATTATTCAGCGAAAGAAATTTATATTAAATTACGAAATAAATATGAAAGCATGCTTGCAGTGTTGGAATATTTGCAGGGAATAGGGGAGATAAGAATAAGTGAATTGAAAGAACGCAAGGAAAATAATGAAAGTATAAAAAATCAAATTCTTGAGAAAATTGAAACATTAAAGAAAGAAAATGAGTTAAATGAAAGTGATATAGAGCGTTATGAGTCATATTATGATGGTAAATTAAATGACAAGGAAAAAAGATTATTTCATGCGTACACAGAGGAAGAGAAGGATGCTTTATCTGAAATCTTCAACTTGAAAAAGGGGTTGAAGAATGACTCGATTATTGAAGAAATAGTGATATGTGAGGAGGGTGTTAAAAATATAAAATATCTGAAAAAAGTGTTTTATCGCTCATATGGATTTAATGAAAAGTATATAAATGGAAAATGGATCAATAGTTGTGAGAAACAGACGGAAGTATTGAAAAGATTAATGGAATATACATATGTATATATAGACAACCAATCAGAAGAGGAATCAGCAGTTTCACAAACAGTTTTGACAGTATTTAAAATAATGCAGGTCATTACAGATTATTTTCGGAAGTATGCAATATGGGAGGAACGGGTTAAAAAAGTAAAAAATGCAAATGATATTAACCAAGAGAATTTAGAGCGTTTAATTGAAAGTATCAGAGATGGAATATCAGATGATGAACCAAGAGCGTTTATTGAAGGAATAAAAGTTACTTTGAAAAAAGCTGCATGTGAAGCAGCAGTATATGTTCAAGTAATTACTTTTGACACTATTTATGTTGAGTATGATAAGAAAATAAAAGATGTTCAGAATTTATTAGAAGAATATGATAAATGTAATAGTGCTATATATGGTTCGTATGATAAACAAATGGATAAAGTCAAGGTGAAAATTATACGAGAGAAAGCTAAAGAGAAGAAAAAAAATATTTTTAATCAGATTATGGATAATTTGTGTGAAATAGGACAGCTAAGAAATAATGCTCTCAGAAAAGTAAAAGAATTCTTTGAAAAGGAAAAGAAATATGTTGATGAGAATTATTATAAAGAAATAAATGGAAGACTTTACAAGAAATTGTTTGGAGCACTAAGAAGAGAAACAAAAGAGAAAATAGGTGGTTCTAGTGATAGTGACCAAAGTAAGAATACATATTACATACATGAAAACAGGAATGGAATGTATCTGTATAAAGACAAGATTATAATGACACTCAGTTTTCCAAATACACAATTAGACCAATTTAAGCGAGCGGCTGTTATTATGGATAGGGAATTTTTAGATAAAGTATATAGAGATTCAGCAAATGCAGCATGGAGTTACAGGCATAGCAGGCAGGCTTCAAAAACAGAATATGCACAGAAAACATGGAAACCGGATAAGGTAACAATTAATGGTGGAAAAACAGAGCTGGCAAAATTGATATATGGGGATCACTCAAAAGAGGAAGAGGTTTATTATATAACTGATTCACATAAGTTTGATTTCAGAAAAGACAATATACGTAAAGTTGATAAACTGGTAAGAAAACCAGATATGAGATACTATGGAGGAAAAATAAGGTTAGACGAAGAAAATTATAGAGAAAGAATATGTGTGAATCTCAAAGAAAACAGAACAGAAGCATCAATTTTGTATTTTGATAACATAAGTCTTTTTTGTAAGTTTTTAGATGAAATATAATATGAAAGAGAAAAAAAGTGCTTTTTGCATCCGCAAAAAGCACTTTTTTTTTTGTGATTTTTTATAAAAAAGCTAGATACCCCCTCAATTTGAAGAAAAATGAAACCTGTATAGTGAAGAAACTAATTAAAAGATAAAAGGAGACACAAAATGAGAGAAAAACAAAAAGATTATTTAACTACATTAGGTCTTGATGCAGAGCGTATGGATAGATTTGGAGAAATGTTCAGCGCTCAGGTCATTGCAACTGCAGACATGGTGATGTGTGATTCGTCAGAAGATTACATCGAGAGAGGTAAACAGCGAATCAAGGCATTGGGAGATTATGAAATCATTCAAATTTCCCAAAACAGGGCAGTGACAATATTCTTCCTTTACAAAGAGGGAGAATCAGAAGCACTTACACCGGGTGAGTGTCTGGTGTACGTATACAACAATGACTTTGAAGAGTATTCAGATGCTGGTGTTCTTCCGGTAGAAGTCATTGAGGGACTGTTTATCAATGTAAGAGAGGGGTGAGACATATGAAAAATAAAAAGAAAATTATATATGAGAATCTGGAGTATAGAGTAGAGATTACTCCAGATTACCAAGACTTCAAATCAGAGGATTTGGATAAAATCTCCGAGGCCTGGAGCCTTGGAGATTATAGAATCTGGTTCGAGATGGATGACGTATGGGGAAATCCCCACATAGTTATTGAAGCGAGCAGAGAAGTTGATCATGTCGGTGTAAATATAACAAAACACTGGCTTGAGATAAGAAAAGAGCTTGAGCAGGGAGAAATACCTGACTGGCTAGTAGAAGAAGCACTCAAATAGAGAAAGGAAAGAGATATGAAGGTGCCAGAAGCATTCAATACAATCAAGGAATCAACAAAGGAGGAAAACAAAATGGCAGCAAAAGATGCAGCACCAGAAACATCAGTCACACCAGTTCAGTCAGTATCAGAGGACAATATAAAGTCAGAGACCATGGAACAGTCTAAGGAAGTTGAAACATCATCAGATGAAGAAATAGCAACACAGCCAGATATATGTGACAGTGACATTTCAAAAGCCTGTCCAGCACCAAAGAGTAATGAAGAGTTGGAAGATGACACACCAGAAACTCCTGTAGAGACCTTGGAGCAGTCCAAGGAAGATGAAAAGGCAGGACTGGATACTAGTAACACCCAGATGTCAACCCATGATAAATCACAAGCTATGAATGGACAGAATGAAGAATTGCCTTATGGAGAGAGGCGTGAAAATTTCATAAAAAGACTTAAAAAAGAGGGTATTGATATTACAACCTTTGAAAAGGGTTATGTGGATATTACTAAAGCTATAGATAGTGATAAGCAGTTGAGACTTAAAGCTATCAAGCCACGCAAAAATCAGATGAGCTACAAAATTATAGAAATTTTGGAAGATGGGACATCAGATGAGTTAGAAAACAACAAAACAATCCTAAATCCAAGTGACGTGGAAAAAGAAACCTCGAAGGTGGATAAAATTTTGATGGGTATGCAGGGATATTATGAAGATAAGATAACAAGCATTAAAGAGAATATGTCCCAGATAGCTAAGTATAGATTGTTAAAACCGGTTGTAGCAGATTCAGATGTTTTGAATGGAGAACAGATAGTTACGGAGTTGAAAAGTTGGTTTAAGCTATACATATCAGACTCAAGAGTGGCTTCATTTATCATGGATGATTTCTACCATGTGGCTCTTGTCAAAAGAGGAGAAAAAACTCCATATAAAATTTTTCAGGAGGTCATGCAGGAAATAGCTCCAGCAAACAAGACGTCAGCTATTAAGGACTGGCTATATGAGAACAATAAGTTGGTACATGACAGCAACTCAGCATGTAGGGATACGCAAAAGACACTAAGTGTACCAATAACCGAGCAGATAAATTCTAAAGGAGATAAATGTATATCCTTCAATTTTGAAGAAGAGTATAGGAAAAAATATTATGAAGAATATGTTAAAAAACAGGAAGATCTGAAGTTGAATAATAAAAACAATACAGAGAAAAAGGAGGTAGAGTAAGATGGCCTCTAGATATTATGGAGGCAAGAGTGAGAAGTATGTGGAAAGCATACTTCCACTTTTGCCAGATGATAGCATACATAGATTTGTTGATTGTTTCTTTGGAATGGGAAATGCAACAAGGCAAATCCCATGCAAAATGACTAATACACAAGTTGTAGCATATGAGAAAGAACGTGGTTTATGTGCATTACACGAGGTTATAAAGGATGATGTTCTTCTTGAAGAACTAATTAACAAGATTAAAAATGTTAAAAATACAAAAGAATATTTTCAACATTCAATGGATATTGTCAAAGCGTACAATTCCAGAGAAAAAGATTTTTCAAAAGTAGATGTTGCACTCGCAGAATTGGTGGCGATTAGATTTTCCAGAAATAGTGCAAGGAACTCTTATAGAAATCCTAGAAGCTATGAAGGAAGAGGCTATGATGCAATAACCATGGCAAAAAAGAGAAGAGTCTTAGACTCAATAAGTGAAAAATTTTACAATCAAATGCCGATTGAGCTGATAGAAAAAAACTACAATTGGAAAAAGATAGAACTCATCAATGATGACTGTATGAATCACATTGAGAAGTGGGGGTCAAATGAAAATTTTATATTCATTGACCCACCATATCTTCCAAATAAGAGAGGTCTTAAGGAAAGAAGTGATAAGAAACCTGTCAACAGAGGGTATATGGAGGATATGAGTGCAGATGAGCATAATATCCTGATTGATAAAATTATAAAGATTTCAAATTCTGGAGCTAAATGTATGATTTGCAGTAACTTTGAAATAGATGTAGAGGGAAATCCTATTGGTATAGCAGATGACCCTTATACAAGGCTTCTGCAACATAGTTTTAGAATGGTAGTCGTAAAAAAATGCTACAGTACTGCAATAATTACAGAAAAAAATATAAAATCACCTGTCAAACAAAAGAAGAAACCTAAAGTTGAGGTGGTCTATATTAATTATAGAAATATCGTAGGCTCATGGGGATATTATAAATATTTTGATTGGAAAGATATTTGTTAAAACCCCCATTTAAAATTTTTAAATTTACCATATATGAAAAAAAGCTGTCCTATCGGCAATACGGGGAGATTGGAGAAAAAATATGAAGTTAGAGAGCATTAAGAGATTGATTGGTGGCACAGTATACAGTATTGAGGAGGCAGAGCTTATAGCTGTAGGTACTAACCTAGCAATTCCTGAGGATGAAGAAGTAACACTCGATATTCTCAGATACTACGCTGAGACACAAGGAGAGTTTGTTGCAGAGATGCTTTACAGGACTACAGATGGAGAGTATTTCGTGTATGGCATGGGAGGAAACAACAGTGAATATTTGACAGCTTATGTTTCCGGAACTGGAGCAGGAAGTGATATATGGCTCGTTGATGAAAGTGAGGTAGTATCATTTTTTGAGAACTATAACCTCGTAGATGAATATGAAAGATTCTTGGAGGGAAGAAAACAGTAGTCAGCAAGTAAAAAAGCAAATGGCAGTTTGATGCAATCGGTGTCGAACTGCAAAAAAATGAGGTGCAACATGATTCAGTAAAATCCGATAGAAAGGATTTTGAATCATTATGAAAACAGAAAAAGAATATTTAATGACAAGTGAGAAGTATAATCTCACAATCAAAGAGGCAGTTCAGTACTTCAACATTGGAGAGAAAAATCTTCGTAAACTGGTAGCGAACAATCCGACAGCAGACTACATACTTATGGTAGGAAATAAGATACTTATTAAACGTAAGATATTCGAGCAGTTTATTGATGAGACAGGCTCTATATAGAAGCAAAAAATACCTTGCAAAATATATGTAGTTCCGATACAATCCCCCATCCCAATGGTGGGGGATTGTATTATAGTTTGGAGGATAAAGCATGAGTGAAAAAAGAAGAGACAATAAGAATCGTATATTACGAATGGGAGAGCAACAGCGAGCCGATGGGAGATATTTATTCAGTACAATAGATCCAATAACCAAAAGGAGAAAGTTTGTATACAGTTGGAAATTGGAAAGGCACGATAAGATGCCAGAAGGAAAAAAGCCAGACTTATCACTTCGGGAAAAGGAAAAATTACTGGAGCGTGACTTGGCAAATGGTATTTCTCTATCAGGTGGAGATATAACAGTATTAGAACTGGTAGAGAAATATTTAGAGCAAAAGCGCAATGTCAGACCAACCACATCCGCAGGATATAAAACAGTGGTTAATGTATTAAAACGTGACAGCTTTGGAAGTCAGAAGATTAATCATATCAACACGATAGATGCAAAGGCTTGGTTAATAAAATTACAGTCGGAGGATGGAAAGAGCTATAGCAGTATCCATACAATACGTGGAGTAATAAGACCAGCTTTTCAGATGGCTTATGAAGCAGACCTAATCAGAAAAAACCCTTTTGATTTTGAACTGCATAATTTTCTAATTGATGATTCAGTAAAAAGAGATGCAGTAACATCGAAACAGGAAAAGGAGTTTTTAAGGTTTGTTCAACAGGATGAACATTTCAGTCAGTGCTACGATGGGATGTTTATATTATTTAGAACAGGCTTGAGAATAGGCGAGTTTTGCGGACTTACGTTAAAGGATATAGACTTGGAGAAAAGAACAATCAACGTGAATCATCAGTTACAGTATGTAGGGAATAAGGGAAAGTACATAGAAAAAACAAAAACTGAAGCTGGGACACGAGTATTGCCAATGTCGGATGAAGTTTATGCAGCATTCAAGAGGGTAGTACAGAACAGAAAGAAACCTAAAGTCGAGGAAATGATAGATGGTTATACAGGTTTTCTGTTCTTGGATAAGCGTGGAAAACCAATGATGCCTTATCAATGGGAAAAACGCTTTCAGCATGTGGTTGAGAAGTACAATAGAATTTATCGGGTGCAACTTCCAAAGATAACACCACATGTGTGCCGTCATACATTTTGCACGAATGCGGCAAAGCGAGGAATATCTGTAGAAACATTGAAATATTTAATGGGGCATACAGATATAAGTGTTACCTCAAATGTGTATACACACCTTAAGTTGGAAGATGCACAGAGAGAAATGGAGCGACTTGAAAGGATAGAAAAAGAAATGAAAAAGTGTGCCAAGTAAGGAAATAAAGGGCATAGGGAAAAAAGTACTGATGAGTACGAATCGGGTTTGTACCTAGATTTGTACTCATTTTACTTACCGAGATATGGTAAAATATGCGATTTTATGCTAGGATAAGACCATTGGGTTAGATGTCGTGAAAGTGCGATAAAACCTAGGAAAAATAAGGATATACAAGGAAAAACGAAGATATGCAAGATAAAATAAAAGTACTTATGGTTTGCCACGGCAACATCTGTCGTTCCCCCATGGCGGAATTCGTAATGAAAAAATTAGTATCCAATGCCGGTCTCACCGACCGCTTCCAGATCGCTTCCGCGGCCACAAGCACGGAGGAAATCTGGAATGGTATCGGGAATCCGGTGTATCCGCCGGCGAAGGCGGAGCTTGCACGGCATGGAATCTCCTGTGAGGGGAAGCGGGCCCGGCAGGTGACGAGGGCGGATTATGCGGAATACGATTATCTGATCGGTATGGATGGTGCGAATATCCGCAACATGCTGCGGATATTCGGGGGAGATCCGCATAGGAAAGTAGCGAAGCTACTTTCCTATGCGGGATCGGAACGGGATATTTCGGATCCATGGTATACGGGAGATTTTGGAACGACCTACGATGACGTTCTGGAAGGCTGTACCGCGTTCCTTGAATATTTACAACAAAACAGCAAAATCGACACATGATCTGACACTGCCAACACTGTACATATGACAAATATGTCATGCGTGAAAAGTTCACAGAATCACCACATTTTTCTCACAATTCCTTCGCAGATGTCTTTTATTATAAGAGGCAGATAAGGGGAAAGAAATGTTCACAAGATTTTTAATGGAACAGGAGGAATGAGAATATGAGAAGATGGAATTTACCCCAGGTGAATACAAAAGTAATGTGTGCAGTGTTGACAGCTGCTATGGTGATGACGGGATTTACGGCATGCGGAGGAACAACATCTGCGGGTACGGAGAGCGTAGCAAGTGAATCAGCAGAACAGAAGGAGACGATCGCACCGGAGAGTACGACGGAGAGCACGGAGAGCGGTGAAGAGAAGGTGGAATCTTATCTCGGCCAGATCACTGCCATTGATGGCAATGTGATCTCCATCGCACTGGCAGAGAAGCCGGAAGCTCCCAATGGTGAAGCTCCTACCGGTGAGGCACCCAGCGGAGAAAAGCCGGATGGCCAGGCTCCTGACGGCAACGGTGGCACTCCCAATGGTGAAGCCCCTACAGGTGAAAAGCCGGATGGTCAGGCCCCTGATGGCAACGGTAGCGCACCCAACGGAGAAGCTCCAAACGGTCAGAAACCCGAGAAAGACATGCTGGATGAGATGACCTTAACTCTCAGCGGAGATACTATGACTATCACAGTCAATGACGATACGATCATTACGATTGACGGTGAAGATGCCACTCTGGACGAACTTCAGGTAGGTGATACCGTATCCTTTTTCCTGGATGGTGAGACAGTGACTTCATTGAGCGTAGGTATGCTGGAGCCGACACAGCCTATGCAGGCCCCGGAGCAAAATTAAGCTGACGTAAGAGCATGGTACCGAGAATTTCTGCCATTTCTTCCGGGGACTGGGGATCGGATTCTTTCAGCCAGGTCTCTACGACACCGACACAGCCGGTGATAATGAAGGAGCAGAGATATTCATAATTAGCATCGGATTGCGCACTTTCCAGAACCTGGAGAGTGCGTTTTTCAATCTGATCTTTCAGGCGATTGACGAAAGCCAGATCCCCATGAGGGCCGATCATGACCTTGGCCAGATCTCTGTGCCGGTCCAGAAAACGGAAGAATTCCAACAACGGCCCCTGAGAGGCCAGAGAATTGGTAACGACCGGTTCCTGTTCCATGATTTCATTAAATTCCAGGAACATTTCATCCTCGACTTTATGGAGCATATCGTAGATATCATCGTAATGCAGATAAAAGGTTCCACGGTTGATATCCACCAGTTCGGTCAGTTCCTTGACGGAGATATCCTGAATATCGTGGGTTTCCAACATTTTTACCAGACCCTGTAATAAGAGAGCCCGGGTCTTGCGCACACGGCGATCCATTTTTTCCATAGAATCCTACACCAGCCTTTCTGAGGAAAAATGAGAGGGAGTCATTTCCTATATCTAATACAAATCTGAATTTTTTCTAAAATAATAAACAAACAGAAAGAAAATGTCTAAAAATAAACAATCAATCCCAATCTGTAGCTTGCTTTTTCTTTTCCATTATTATATTTTGCATGTGGCAGAAAATCAACACAAGTTCATTAAATGGCATTAATACAATTTCTCATCTTTGTAGTAAGTCTTTACAGATGCGGGAAAACATTTTAAACTAAAGGCATATAAAATCAAATACATAAATACAGGGTACAAAGAGAGAAAAAGCAGGAGGAAACTATGGCAGACAACGCAGAAAAAGACAAAAAAGATAATTCCTTTATGATGAAACTTGCCACGCTCATTGTAGACAAACGAAAAGGATTTTATCTGATCTTTATTGTTTTATGCATATTTTGCGTATTATCCATGAACAGAGTCAAGGTCAATAACGATCTGACCACTTATTTGCCGGACACAACAGAGACCAGAAGGGGACTGGATTTGATGGATTCGGAATTTACCACGTATGGCTCCGCCCGGATCCTGATCTGTAACGTGACGTTTGACGAGGCACAGAAACTGGCAGATCAGGTGGAGGAGATGGACGGTGTCAGCATGTTGGATTTCGATGACACCGAGGATCATTATCATGACATGGAGGCTTTATTGTCTGTCACTTTTGATGAGGAAGCAGACACGGAAGCTACACAGCAGCATCTGGATGAGGTATTGGATGCATTGTCCGATTATGATGTTTACTATTCTTCCGATATCGGTCAGGAAGAGCGTGACGCGGATGACTTGAATAATGATATGATCGTCATTCTGTTGTTGGCAGCAGTGGTTATCGTAGCCGTATTGTTATTTACCTCTACGACTTATGCGGAAATCCCGGTTTATCTGACTACATTTATTGTGGCAGCTATTTTGAACAAAGGTACGAACTACTGGTTCGGAACCATCAGTTTTGTTACGAACTCTATTGCGGTGGTGCTGCAGTTAGGTCTGGCGGTAGACTATGCCATCATTCTGGCCCACCGTTTTATGGAAGAACATGAGGACAAGGATGCCAGGGAGGCTGTGATCGTGGCCCTGAGTAAGGCAATCCCGGAGATTTCTTCCAGTTCCCTGACAACTATCTCCGGTATGGTAGCCATGATGTTCATGCAGTTTAGAATTGGTTATGATATGGGTATCATTTTGGCAAAATCCATTATTTTCAGTATGGTAGCCGTATTCTTCCTGATGCCCGGACTGCTTTTGACCTTTTCCAAGGCCATTGACAATACTCACCACAAGAGCTTCGTGCCGAAGATTACGGCGGTCGGTAAATTCTGTGTGGCTACCCGCTACATTATACCGCCTATTTTGATCGTTGGTGTTATTGCGGCGTTTTTCCTGTCCAATAAGGCAAATTATGTGTACGATACCAACACGCTGGAATCCAGTACTATGAGTGATAATAAATTCTCCGTCAGCATGGTAAATAAGGAATTCGGCATGGTGAACCAGCTGGCAGTCATTGTGCCAAACGGTGATTATGAAAAAGAGGCACAGACACTGAAAGCTCTGGAAAAACTGGATGTGGTGAAATCCTGTCAGGGACTTGGCAATATCGAGGCCATGGACGGCTATATGCTGACGGATGAGCTGAATCCCAGACAGTTTGCGGAACTGATCGATCTGGATATTGAAGTGGCAGATATGCTGTATTCCGCATATGCAATGGATCAGAGTAATTACGGAGCTCTGGTCAGTGGTGTCAGCGAATATGAAGTTCCGTTTATTGATATGTTCCTGTTCATTTATGACCAGAAGGAAAGTGGCAACATCACGCTGGACGATGATCTGGAAGAAACTCTGACGGATGCCTATTCCCAGATCTGCATTGCGAAAGATCAGCTGTTGGGTGAAGACAATTCCCGATTTGTTCTGGAATTGAATGTTCCGTATGAAGGTGAGGAAACTACCGCAGCATTGGATCAGATCCGTAATACTGTGGCGAAGTTTTATAATATAGATGACATTCTGCTAGTCGGTAACGCCACCAGTGATAAGGATCTGGGCGATTCCTTCGCAACGGATAATACGATCATCACGGTGCTGACAGCATTGTTCGTTATGATCATCCTGCTGTTCACCTTCCAGTCCGCCGGTCTGCCGGTACTGTTGGTTGTAACGATTCAGGGTAGTATCTGGATGAACTTCTCATTGCCGTATCTGTTGAATGAAAATGTATATTTCCTGGGATATCTGGTAGTGTCTGCGATCCAGATGGGTGCAACGATCGACTACGCTATCGTTATTACCAGCCGTTACATGGATCTGAAGACATATATGCCGATCAAGGAAGCCGCCATCGAAGCACTGAACCAGGCGTTCCCTACCATTGTTACCAGCGGATCCATGCTGGTATCTGCGGGATTTATTATCAGCTATGTATCTTCCAATGCAGCGGTAGCGGCCATCGGACTGGCTCTTGGTCGTGGTACTCTGACATCTATTTTGTTGGTACTGCTGGCATTGCCGCAGACACTGCTGATCGGAGATATCATTATTCAGAAGACAGCATTTACACTGAAACGGGATCTGGCAAAGCCCTTGCCCTCCGCCGGAAGAATCCGTATGAACGGTCATATCAAGGGCTATGTCAATGGTGTGTTGGAAGGTGATTTCGTCGGTGTCATAGATGGTGAAATGG
>ERZ1026862.837-NODE-837-length-20079-cov-13.591041_pt1 | contig 20079 bp, 13 predicted proteins | sample MGYA00380161_ERZ1026862 | MGnify/ENA primary metagenome ERZ1026862 (study PRJEB33269, sample SAMEA4719797) | human gut metagenome | biome: human-associated habitat; feature: organic feature; material: feces | place: Cameroon | collected 2013-10 ... | reverse complement strand
TACGAGATGCTCAGGAGTCTCGTGGGCTCGGAGATGTGTATAAGAGACAGCCTTGTTATATTTTTCCATTTTTATATTACTTTTGCATATCGTCAAGTACTATACGCTTGAATCAGGTATATACAGAATAATTTATCAAATCCTTCAAAGCCATAATTAAAACTCAATTCATATGAAAAAATTGGTACCATATACAGAAGACCATCTTCGTATAAAAGAGGTTCTTATCAAGGTTGCCAAAAGAAAGTCGATAATAAATTACACCGACCTTGTTAAGCAATCTGGAGTCCGTCTAGATATGTCCTACCCTCATGACAGAGGAGTTCTTGGAAATATTCTTGGAGATATTTCATGGAACGAAGTTAAAGAAGGAAGACCGATGCTTTCAAGTGTTGCCATCCATGCAGGAGACTTCAAGCAAGGTGGCGGATTCTTCGACCTAGCTGAAGAGTTATATTCCATCTCAATACCTTCTGCAGATGCAGAGCTAAAGTTTGGAATGGAAGAAATGAACAAGACTCACAAGTTCTGGTCTAAATAAGTTTATTTATTGTCATAGTATTTGCGCTCATCACCTTCTTAATTTACTTAGATATTAAGGACAAGTGGGGAAAAATGATTAATTTTGAAGAGCAAATTGCAGCCATTGCATATATATAGAAAAACAACTAAATAATACATATTATGAATAAAATTTTCATCGCTGCCATTGCAGCAGTTCTAACACTCGCTTCTTGTAGCAGTAGTGATGACGATGGCAGTACAGAACCAATTTCCAAGCAGATAGCAGGACACATTGAAAAAGGTCCTTTCGTACAAGGTTCTGAGGTCACTCTGACCGATCTCAAAAAAGACCTTTCACAGTCTGGAAAAACTTTCACCACTAACACTTCTACTGACTTGGGTAGCTTTGACTTCGGGCAGATTTTGGATTTAAACAGTGGTTTGGTAGAGTTGAAAACAAGTGGATATTTCTACAATGAATGTTCCGGCAAACTTTCAAATTCTCAAATCACGCTAAAAGCAATAGCTAATGCCAACGAGTCAAAGAACTTGAACGTAAACCTTCTCACTCATTTGGAATATGCTCGCGTGAAGAAACTCGTGAAAGACGGTTATTCTTTTTCTAAGGCTAAGGAACAAGCTGAGAAAGAAATTCTTAAAACATTTGCCATTACAGACAAGATGCGCACACCAGAAAAGGTTTCGCTCACTGATAACAATAAGGATGCAAGCATTCTGTTAGCCATTTCTTCAATTATGCTTTACGATAAGTCTGAGGCTGAGTTTTCTGAATTTATAGCCAAGTTTTCCAGTGATCTCGAAAAAGATGGAACTATAGATGACAACTCTACTAAGGAAAAGATCAAAGACGGACAGGAGCATTGTCATCCATCTGAAATTATCAAAACAATGGAAGAATTCTATAAAGGAAACGGAAGTAATGTGACTTTTAATGATTTCTCTTCCTTTGTTGATTTCAATGGCGATGGCATTATAAATGATGAAGATAAAGAATGGCTTGAAGTTACTCCTAAAGACAGCATTTCAAGTGAATCATATTGGTTAACAGAAGACAACTTCCAGTATGTTGTTAATGGAATGTATGTTGCAGCAAGAACTGTTGTTAACAATTTGAACAATCTTGATTTAATTAGGCTAAATAATGACAATCTTAATGAAATTAATGCTAACTCTTCATCTGTAGATGAGGCTTGGATAGCTAGTTATAACTGCTGCAAATATGGAGTAATGATACAGAAAGCTACTGAAGAAAATAATTTTTCTTTCGATATTAAGCCATATATAGCACAAGCAAATGCTTTACGTGCTTTTGTAATGTACAATATGGCAACGCAATGGGGAAATATACCTATTTTGAGCAGAATTAATGCTGATGCGATATCAGATAATATAGTTTCTCCTTCAACTCAAGCGGAGCAACTAAAATATGCGTTTGACTTGCTTGAGAACTTGGAATTCGGGAAATGGCATGGCAATGTATATATTTCACAAGCTGCAGTTAATGTTCTGAAGGCAGAAATATATTTGACTCTTGGCAAGAAGAATGAAGCATGCTCCGCGTTGAAAAATATTTCAAATGAAGATGTATTCGTATTTTCAAATGAACTGGGAAAGAAAGATGTTGAAGTATATTCCAAGGAATACATCGAATATCTCAAAGAAGAAGCCAACGGCATTGACAATAGTGCGAAATGGTTTGCCAACAGAAAGAATAATTATGGCACTTTTGCTGCACTGAAAAGATTAGGCAAAGTTCAATCTTTGACTGGCATAGATTCTCATTATACCCTTTTGCCAATACCTTTGAATGAAATATACATGAATCCAAGACTTTCACAAAATCCAGGCTATTAGAAAATAAACATCTGTTTTCCTCATCCACATATCGCTCATGACCATGCCCTAAAAAGCTGGATGTGAGCGATTTTCTTTTGTCCATCTGTTGTTACTATTCCTAATCCCAACGTTTTTGACATCCTCTAAATATAGGTTGTGAGAATTTTACACTGGCTGACACTTCAATTATCACCGTGGATTTTAAATTCATTATTAGATAAATAGTAGTAATTAAGTTCCGATGAATTAAAAGGGTAAAAACGAAAAAGAGCCTTAAGAAAATCTTAAGACTCTTTTGCGGTGTGTACGAGGCTCGAACTCGTGACCCCATGCGTGACAGGCATGTATTCTAACCAACTGAACTAACACACCAAATGAAATAAGAAACAGTTGCGGTGTGTACGAGGCTCGAACTCGTGACCCCATGCGTGACAGGCATGTATTCTAACCAACTGAACTAACACACCAAAACTTTAGTGCTGTTCCTTATTTGCGGTTGCAAAGGTACAACAAATATTCGTTTCCACCAAATGTTTTTTGCAGTTTTTTTGTTGATAAAAGCAAAAAAATACATGTTTTATTATGCTCCTGTATCTTTATTAGAAGTGTAAAAACAAAGAAGCGACTCAAAATCAACATATTACATGTTAATTCCAAGTCGCTTGGTAATAGGTTATAGATTAGTTATTTTTTTAATAATCATCGTCGTCTGAGACATCAGCAGCCTCAAGACTAAGTTCTTCTGGATTTGTATCGAAGGTTGTACGATAGCTTTCTTCGGTCAATTTATCGTCATCAAAGGTGTCGTCATCTTCGTCTTCGTCATCGTTTTCGTACTCATCCTCTGGCAAATCCTCATCGTCATCGAGATCATCATTGTCATTATACTCGTCTTCTTCATCGAATTTCATCTTTGGCTTCTCTACTTCAGGCTTCTCCTTAGCGAAGATTGCTTCAACCCAAGTGCCTTTAGTAATTTCTAGAACTTCGAATCCGTCTTCCACCTTTTTCTCATATAGTCCACCTGGCTTATGTAGGCGATCTTTTGGAAGGGTGGTGGTGCTTATGTCAAAACCAACCATGATGATGTCTTGTATGCTTTGCGACAAAGAATCCCATCCACCGCCAAAATTGCGATCTATAACTTCAAGAAGTTTTGCAGCTGAGATATGGCGAATATTCTCGTAAGTAAGGTCTGTGACACGAAGAATAGGTTTTTTCTTTACTGCAAACTTCACTTTGTTAGAGTCGTCTATTCTCAGCACACCTATTTTGAAATCGCGAGCTTCGTATTTTTTGATGACCTCAGGCTTATCAACCTTGATTTCTTCCATCTCGAAAGCGCTCTTGATTATATCAGTATAGTGACGTATGTTGTCCTTCAGGTCGGCATCTTTTTCTCCTGCCTCCCACAAGCGGAAGATGTCATTTTCCTGTAGTTCCCACACGTTGCTTTTGTTCAAAGTCTTTAAAGTTAAAGCTTTTTTATCTTTCATACAATTTTGGTTGTTATTAATGATTTTCTCTGTTTGCAAAAGTAAGTAATAATTTGTAAAGTGCAAACTTTTATAGCTAAAAAAACAGTATGGTATATAAAAAATATAGGCTCCATGCTTTTTCTGCACGGAGCCTATATATATAATAAGGTGTATTAACTGTGCTTTGTACTTTATCCGAGGTATTTCATAAGTATTTTCACATTACCGCTTTCTCGAAGTTTTGCAATGCTTTTTTCTCTAATCTGCCTTACTCTCTCGCGTGTCAGTCCAAGCTGATCTCCAATTTCCTCAAGCCCTTTTTCGTGGCATCCTATTCCGAAGCATTCGCGGATGATGATAATCTCTCGCTCTTTTAGCACCTCTTTCAATACATTATTAAGTTCTAAAGCCATGCTCTCATGGTCCACCATCTTGTCTGTTCTGCTGTCGTCGCCACTAGGCATCACGTCTAGCATACAATTTTCCTCACCGTCTTGGAATGGAGCATCTATGCTTACATGATGTCCATCTGCCATCATGCTTTGCCCAATCTTTTCTTGGTCTATGTTTGTCGCTTCCGAAAGTTCTGCTATAGATGGTCGTCTCTGGTGTTCTTGCTCAAATTTGCTAATTTCGTGATTTATCTTGTTGAGGGAACCTACTTGGTTTAGAGGTAAGCGAACAATACGACTTTGTTCGGCTATAGCTTGCAAAATGCTTTGTCTAATCCACCACACGGCATAAGAAATAAATTTGAAGCCTCTTGTTTCATCAAATTTCTGTGCAGCCTTAATTAATCCTATGTTGCCTTCGTCTATGAGGTCGGTCAATGTTAATCCTTGGTGTTGATATTGTTTAGCCACCGAAACCACAAATCTTAAGTTGGCAGTTACCAGTCTGTCTTTTGCTCTTTCGGCTTTTGGTCCTCCTTTTTTAATAATTTGCGCCAATTCTATCTCTTCGTCGATTGAGATAAGAGGAGCGCGTCCTATTTCTACAAGATATTTATCCAACGCCTCACTAGAACGGTTGGTGATGCTTTTTTGAATTTTTAGTTGTCTCATCTTGTTGTGTTATCTATATGAAATGCTTGATAGTTAAGTTTTTAAGCGCAATAACCTAAAAACAACGCAAATATAGTAAAAAAATAATAGCGTTCTTTATTTCTTTTATAATCTTTAACTTAATAAAAACAAAAAAAGTCTAACCAATTAAGGTTAGACTTTCGTGCGTCCTTAGGGGCTCGAACCCTAGACCCACTGATTAAGAGTCAGTTGCTCTACCAACTGAGCTAAGGACGCGTTCAGAAATCTCTTTTCCTAGAGTGGTGCGTCCTTAGGGGCTCGAACCCTAGACCCACTGATTAAGAGTCAGTTGCTCTACCAACTGAGCTAAGGACGCGTTAAAAACCTGTATTAGAATTTTGTTCTAAAAGGCTTATTTCTGAATTGCGAGTGCAAAAGTACTACCTTTTTCTGATTCTACCAAACTTTTGGAGAAGTTTTTTATAAGAAAAAGCAAAAAAAGTACTTTTCGTGTGGTTTTTATACCATTTTATACTGATAATAGGCTTATAAAGCTCTATCTATATCAAAGATAGGCTGCATTCGGAAAAACATTCAAGTAAACTTGATGCTTTTTCACTCATTTGCTCTATCTTTGCAACAACAATTCTAAAAGAACGATTGGAGAAATAATTATATCTCCGATATTTGTAGTAAATTTGCACTCGCATTATAGATAATATAGAATTAAATATATGAAGAGAAATGAAATTTGCTACATTATTATAGTAGCCGTTATTGCTGTGTCGCTGCTTTTAGGATTTGCAGAAGAAGTATTCGGAGTCAATCTTGGACAATTCGCGTGGTTAGCCCATTGGGTGTCGTCGCCTGTGGCGTTGGCATTGGGCTTTGCCTTTGCATTGTTGTTAGGCAAAGCCCTTCCTACGTTTAATAAGACTATGTCGAAGAAGCTGTTGCAATATTCTGTCATAGGACTTGGATTCGGAATGAATGTCGACAAGGCATTGGCATCAGGTAGCCAGGGAATGCTCTTTACCATAGTCAGCGTTTTCGGAACTCTTGCCCTTGGTTGGTTCTTTGGCAGAAAGCTTCTGAAAGTGGATTCGCAAACCAGCTATTTGCTTAGTTCTGGAACGGCAATCTGTGGTGGTTCTGCAATAGCAGCCGTAGGACCAGTAATCAAAGCTAAGCCTGAGAGTATGTCGGTGGCACTTGGTGTAGTTTTTGTGCTCAACGGTATAGCCTTGTTTCTTTTCCCATCCATTGGCGATGCCTTGGGCATGACGATGAAGCAGTTTGGTATGTGGGCAGCAATAGCCATCCACGACACATCCTCTGTGGTTGGAGCAGGAGCCGCTTATGACCAGATGCATCCTGAACTCGTAGCCTCTCAAGGCGTGAGTGCCCTCGAAGTTGCAACCACCATCAAGCTCACTCGTGCTTTGTGGATAGTAGTGTTGGCATTGGTCACACCATTCTTCTTTCGCACTACGCTTGCTAAGTCGGGTGGGGAAGCAAAGCCTTGGTATAGCTGCATACCGAGATTCATCCTTTGGTTTATCGTAGCCATACTCTTCAATACCTATATATTAAGTAATGCCTCGCTTATTGGCGATAGTTCAGCTGCAATAGGTGGTGAATTTAGTGGAGCCGTAAACAAGCTTGCTAAACATCTCATTACTCTCTCGCTCTTCTTTATCGGTGCATCGCTAACCAGAGAAACATTGCGCAGCGTAGGCATCCGCCCTCTCATCCAGGGTGTGCTCCTATGGATAAGCATCAGCTGCATCAGCCTTGCCTATATCTTTTGGGTTGGATAAAAAATGGTGCAGTCTGAAACTACATGGATAAAAAACAATAGGTTATTTGGCATAAGAAAAGAAAATGAAACAACTAAAAGAAAATGGAGGTATAGAGCGTAGCTTGTTGCTCACAATGGCTGTTATTGCAGGGTTGACCGTTGCCAACTGCTACTATAATCAGCCACTTCTGGAAATGATACGTCACGACATAGGAGTGAGTCAGCACGAAGCGAACCTCATTACCGTTGTTACACAAATCGGCTATGCGTTTGGCTTGCTTTTCCTTATTCCTATGGGTGACCTCTACTCGCGCCGTCGCATAATCGTTGTAAACATGACAGTGGCAGCCCTCATGGCAGTTGTCATTGCTGTTGCCCACAAGGTGTGGATTATTTGGGGAGCCTCGCTATTGTTGGGAGCCTGTTCCGTAATTCCACAGTTTTTCATTCCTATAGCCGGACAATATTCTGAGCAGGAGAACAAAAGCAGAAATATGGGCATCGTTTTGTCTGGACTGCTAACAGGCATTCTGGCATCGAGAGTTGTTAGCGGATATGTTGGCGAATGGTTAGGTTGGCGCGAAATGTTTTTCATAGCAGCTCTTGTTATGGTTTTGTGCATGGCTCTTACGCTAAAGATTATGCCACAGATAAAGAGCAACTATGTGGGCACATATAGAGGTTTGATGGTCAGCGTCTTTAATATTGTGAAGAGCAATGGTCGCATACGCCTATATGCTATTCGTGCCGCCTTTAGTTTTGGTAGCATGATGGCTATCTGGTCGTGCTTAGCTTTCAGATTGGCACAAGCTCCATTCTTTTCCGGTAGCGAGATGGTTGGAACATTAGGCTTGTGTGGTATAGCAGGAGCTTTAGCAGCAAGCGGTATGGGTAAACTCGTTAATCAATGGGGCATTAGGAAAATGAGTATCTATGGAGCTTGCTTGCAACTTGTGGCATGGGCTACGGCTTATTTGTTTGGCGATACGTACATTGGTCTTGTTGTAGCAATCATCTTGGTAGATATCGGTTTGCAATGTTTGCAACTAAGCAATCAAAGTGGTTGCATTCAGGAGATGCCTCAAGCTTCTAACAGAGCTAACACCATCTTTATGACAACTTATTTTATAGGTGGCTCCTTTGGTACCTATTGTGCAGGATTGGCGTGGACTCATGCGGAATGGATTGGCGTGTGTGTTGTTGGAGCAATCTTTGCTGTGATTTCGCTCTGCATAACATGGTTTAATAGTAAGAGAATTTAAGCCTCAGCTTGTTTGAAATATCCCCAGCTTATAGAACCATTATTGATTTCTGCATAAAAAAAACATCAAAAAATGAAGCCTGCTTAGATGACCCACTAAGCAGGCTTCATTGGCACTTGAAGCAAGCTTCGTTGGCACTTATTTTATTATTGCAGTCCGCTAAAACTATTTACAATTTACAGATAGTTAACCGTAAAAGTTGATTTTTGAAAATATAGTTGAATCTTGCAAGCTATATAATTGGATAAAACAAGTCTCCCAGTACCACTTTTAGTACCACTTAGGTGGTACTGGAGTTTACCTTAGGTGGTACTGGAGTTTCACCTAGGTGGTACTGGAGTTTCACCTAAGTGGTACTGGCAATGAAACTAAGAGCCTTTTTTAAGGAGATTAAGAGCTATTTTTATCTATTGCTGTCCGCTAATACCTTTTATGCTCAAATAGTTTTAGTAGACAGCAATAAACAATAATAGAAGTACAACTTTAATAACGGCTAATATCTGTTAACTCGTTGAATGAAAGCAATTTACTAAACCGCTATACCAATAATCACCAATTTCTGCTTTAAAATAGGTTTGTTATTGCGATTATTAAGAAAATACACTACAAATACTAAAAACAAGTAAAGTATTAATAGCAGCCTAAAAGAAAACATCAATAGATCTCTAATACCCCTCGAAATCGAGGGGATTAAAACAAAAGTATTTTTCTGTTTAAAAAAGTCCGATGATACCAAGAGCAGACGGTATCATCGGACTTAAATTATTCACATATTATTAATGCGTTATCTTGTAGGCTCACTGACTTGGCGAAAGAAATACGGGAGCCATCCAAAAAAGATGATTTAAAAACATAAACCCAGATAAAATCCTATGTAGGTAAAACTCTCATGCTTCGAGTTTTGGTGTAAGCTCTTGACAAGGCGCTTTCGTAAGCAAGCTGTACGATGCGCCTTGCCAAGGCTTTAGTCAACACCCTCAAACACAAACACTGTTGAGGCTGGGAAGGTTAGTGTTAGTTGCTTGTCGATGTCAATAGGCTTATTCATTTCAATACCCTTTAAGCCATTAGCTGTAGCCACCTTCTGGTCGGCAAACGAGCTGCTAAGCGTGATGGTGGTTTGAATATAAGCAGGAATATCAAGCATCTCGCGAAGCGTAGTGGTGAATTGGCGTTCTTTTACATCCGGGTTACGAAGTGTGAGAGTTGCCTTCTTGCCATTCCATGATGCCCAACCATATACATTTACTTGTTTACCATCCCATGGGTTGCCACCCACCCAGTGAATGTCGGGTAGCACATCGGCATTGCGCTGCTGCCAATCCATACATTCAGCCAAATCCTTCCATAGAGCGCCAGCTTTACCGTTATTGTCCTTAATCTCGTCCATCAACTTATAGTCGGTGTATAGCTCAACCATACCAGAACCGCAACCAAAGGCACAACGCATTTCACGCAACATACCATCATAACTATAATCGTTAGGAGTGTAAGGCTTGCCATTTTCGCTAAGAATGAGACCATGGGTCATCAAAGTGTTGATAGGGCAGAGTGGAGAACCTTGGGTGAAGATTTTATAAACCATATAGTCGCGATAGGTTATCCACTGTTCGCGGTCGGTACCTGTATCGCTGATAAACTTGCAGTCAGCATCTTGTCGCCATATAGCATCGCTATAATGAAACCAGAATGGCGATGCCCATGTACCTACAGTTGTATTAAAGAATATATCGGGACGTGTTTTGCGCACCTCTCGTTCTATACTGATAATACCTTCTGCATTTTCAATACCTGTGTCGCCCTCGTCAGGTCCGAAGGCTGTACCTTGTGCACTGATACCGTCGAACTTAAAGAATCGGAAATCGTAATTGTTTATCATGCTTTTGCAGTAGTCAATGAAGTAGTTGTAATACGATTCATTGCTCAACTGCATACCTCCACGGTTGTTCCAATAGTTGCGACGATAAGTGCCGCTACCACCATAGCCTCCGACAGGTCCGAGCCATGCTCCAATGCCTACGCCCATGCTCTTAGCCAGGTTGTCTTCGTTGGTAAAACCATTTGGAAAGTTTGGGTTGAAAGTCCATGTGCCATAAGCATCCCAACCATCGTCGAATACAAAGGCATAAGGGGCTTTGCCATATACATCGTAGAACTTTTCCTTCCAGTGTTTCACCACGTCAACGCACTGTGTGGAGGTCATGTTCTCGGTGTAGTCACCCTTCGTGTTGTTAGGGTCAGAAGCATCATACACACCACTATTACCTACGGCATTGTTGCGGTCAATATTAAGTTCGTACCAAGAATTGTAAAGTGGAAATGCACGCCAAGGCACAGCACGTTCACGTTCGCTATAAGCCAAGAACGAACGACGAGCTTGTCCGGGAGCTATCAAACCTACAACAGAGCTAACCTCCCAAGGCTGGTTCTTCTTGAGTGTAGTGTTGCGTCGCCAATATCCTAACATAGCCACCTCTGTTGGAGTCTCCTTGTTGTCTTTGGTGTTTACCTCAACGGAGTTTACACCCATAGGAGTTTCAAGACCGGCAAATATTTTATTGCTGGCAAGAATGGCGCCACGTGTGTTGCCTACTACCATAGGTGTGGTCTTTGCCTTTTTGCAATCTACATTATATATCATAGGTGTGATAGACTGCATGTCTACGTCATCGTCGGTAGCCACGTCAAGGGTTGTACGCAAATAGTGGCTACCATCGCGCAACACAGCATGCCAAACAATATGGAGTTTGTCTTTCTTAAATACAGCCTTAAGCCCCTTACCATCAAAGCGGTCAGAACCCTTTACTGCGTTTTTATTGCCAACGAGTTCTTCGGTTTCAATGCTTACCAACTCCATATCAGAAGAAGTGAAGTTGTTACCGTTGCCCAATACCACCTTAAACAATTCGGTGCCAGGCTTAAGGTTCATTTCTTTGCAGCCATTAAAAATGAGTTTGCCGTCAACTTTGGCAAACTTGGCAGTAAGCAATGAATTTTTCAAAGTCCATTTATTGATGTTGCTTTCTAATTGTGCTTTGTTGGCTTGCACCTTTTGTGGAAAAATCACCTGCTGTGCCATGATGCTCTGTCCACTGCCAAGCATAAAGCAACATACAGAGGCTACCAACAAACGTTTAATGTTATTGTTCATAATTAGGTTATAGTAAAATGTTGAGTGTAACTGTTTTCTTTGCAAATATATAAAGATAATTTTGAAATACAAAGCAAAACCAAACAATAACAATATCTAATAACAAAAAACAGGCTCTGCATTGTTTGCAGAGCCTGTTTTAATATTGTATGTTAGATATGTATTTGTTTATAGTTCTTTTTGTAATAATACGTAAGTTAATTACGACTTTATGTTGCAAATGTATACATTTTATTTTAAATACGTATACAAAAAGGTAAATAAATGTGCGTAATGACTAAATTAATGTCGAATTTAAGGCGGTTTGTGGTAATTAATGTAGCAAATCTCGGCAATTTGCTTAACAAAAAAACTGAACCCTATGATTTAGAGTTCAGCTTTAGTAATATTATCTATGATTGTTAGCGTATAGCGAATTAATTATTCCCATTCCAGTCTTTTAGCGAGAATGAGCTTTCGACTCTGTTTTCTGTTTCATCGTCGAGCTGATGGAAGAAGTCTATGCCTGTGAGTTCTTCAATGTCGTCTACCGACATGGCGGCATGTTGCATAGATTGTCGCTGATCGGAGTTGTCGTAATAGAAACCAATGGCTTTTTCGTAGCCTTTGCGCAGCGACAGCACTGCTTTGAAGAATCCTTCTGGAACATCTATGGCATGGTTGATACCTATTCGCTCGTGTTTTGTGCCTTTGTATACCGGTCCACATATTATATATATATTATCCTCGTTAGTAGCCCATTGTCTGCATGCCTCTTCGAGTTTTTTCCATGAGCCATTGTTTAGTGCATGCTCCTGCGGACACATGTTTGACATATAGAAACAATCGTGCATAGCAGCTTCGCTCCATTTCATATCTCCAGCAGGACACATGTGACCACGATCATATCCGCTACCTTTGTAGTCGAAATAGTCTACACGATAGAGTTGTGATATCTTGGGGTCAGTCCAAAACTTTCTGCAACGCTCAACAGTACCCTCAGTCTTTCCCTTTGTCAGCATCCATGCCGACCAGTTGGGAGTGTTATGGTCTTTGTTGTATGATAAGGTGTAGCCTGTATGCTCCACTATCTGTTCTTGGCGATTGGTGAGTTGAGCAGGAAGCTCGTAGCTTATAGTGCTGTCGACTTTTGGACTCTTGGAGCCTTTGGCAGATGTGCTGACATTGTTTTGAATATCTTTTTCGTCAGCACTATCCTTGCTATTTATAGAACTGATGCCATAAGCCACAAGGGCAAGCAATAATAGCAATATGCTTTTCTTCATTTTCATTGTTTGGTATTGGATGATTACATGTTTAGTTCATCTTTGAGATATCTGCCGGTGATGCTATCTTTGCATTTAGCGCATTCTTCAGGTGTGCCAGCAAATACGATGTTGCCACCCTTGTTGCCACCTTCTGGTCCGAGGTCGATTATCCAGTCCGCACATTTTATGACCTCCATGTTGTGTTCAATAACAACGATAGAATGACCGCGCTCAAGAAGAGCATTGAAAGCCTTCATGAGTTTGGATATGTCGTGGAAGTGTAGACCTGTGGTAGGCTCGTCGAAGATGAATAGAGTAGGCGACTGCTTCTCTTGCCCAATGAAGAAGGCGAGTTTTACACGCTGGTTTTCGCCACCCGACATGGTTGAAGAGTTTTGTCCCAACTTGATGTAACCAAGGCCAACATCCTCAAGAGGTTTTAGTCGGTCGATGATTGCTCGATTGTTGCTACCGCGCTTTTTAGCATCATCATTGTCGAAAAAGGTGATGGCTTCGCTAACAGTCATATTCAGCACATCGTTGATATTCTTGTCGCGATACCTAACATCAAGAACATCGTGCTTGAATCTTTGACCATGACACGCATCACATTCCAAAACAATGTCTGCCATGAATTGCATTTCGACAGTGATAGTGCCAGCACCCTTACATTCTTCACATCGTCCACCTTCGGTATTGAAAGAGAAAAACTGCGGTGTGAATCCAAGCTGCTTAGCCAATGGCTGTTCGGCAAAAAGGGCACGAATATAGTCGTAGGCTTTTACATAAGTAGCAGGATTAGAGCGTGAACTTTTACCAATAGGATTTTGGTCGACAAATTCTACGTGAGAAATCTTTTTGTAGTCGCCCTCCATGCCTAAGTATTCGCCAGGAATATCAGCCACTTCATCGAGCTTGCGTTTTAGAGCAGGGTAGAGAATACCCTTTATTAATGACGATTTGCCTGAACCTGATACACCTGTGACAACAGTTAGAATGTTGAGCGGAATCTTAGCATCCACACCCTTGAGATTGTTCATTCGGCAACCTTTGAGCGTGAGGCTCATGTTCCAACTACGTCGAGAAGCAGGTACAGAAATCTGCTCTTTGCCCGTGAGATAGTCTACAGTGTGGCTTCTGTTGTCTTCGCTTACTGCGTCGCCTGGTTTTGGAGGCACACCTTGATATACAATCTCACCACCATGTGTGCCTGCATCTGGACCAACATCAATGATTTGGTCGGCAGCATTCATTATATCTTTGTCGTGCTCAACTACTACAACCGTGTTGCCAAGAGCTTGCAACTCTTTAAGAACCTTGATGAGTCGGAATGAGTCGCGAGTATGAAGACCGATGCTTGGCTCATCGAGAATATACAGCGAACCTACAAGCGAACTACCCAAAGAAGTAGTGAGGTTGATGCGCTGACTTTCGCCACCCGAAAGAGTATTGGAAGCTCTGTTAAGGGTGAGATATCCTAAGCCCACTTCGTTGAGGAAATGTAAGCGATTCTTGATTTCTGTGAGCAGACGTTTGGCTATCGCAGCCTCATGCTCTGTTAAAGAAATATTGTCGAACCATTGTTCAAGGTTTGATATAGGCATTTCTATCAAGTCGTTGATACATAAGCCGTTTATCTTAACCCATGAAGCTTCTTTCTTTAACCTCGTGCCGTGACAATCAGGACAGATAGTCTTACCACGATAACGACTCATCATTACACGATATTGTATCTTGTACATGTTGTCTTTCACCATCTGGAAGAAAGAATCGATACATACTCTCTCGTTTAATGGCAAATGCTTCTGACATGGCAGACCATGCCAAAGCATATCCTTCTCTTTGCGACTCAATTCAAAATAAGGCTTAAAGATAGGAAAGTTGTCAATGGCAGCTTTACGGCAAAACTCCGTATGCCATATTTTCATTTTTTCGCCATGCCAACATTGCACACACTCGTCATATATACTAAGAGAGGTGTTAGGAATAACAAGCTTTTCGTCGATACCCATCACCATGCCGAAACCCTCACATGTCGGACATGCACCTACAGGAGAATTAAATGAGAACATGTTATCTGTTGGTTCCTCAAAAGTAATGCCGTCGGCTTCGAAGCGAGTAGAGAAATCGTAATTGATGTTAGAAGGCATGAATGTTAGTCGGCAAGCACCATTGCCTTCAAACATGGCAGTCTCAATAGAGTCGGTGAGGCGAGAAAGAAATTCCTTGCTGTCGTCTATCGACATGCGGTCGATGACGAGCCATGAGTCTTTTTCATTAGAATCCTTCGATGAATCGTGGGTTTCGAGCAAGTCTTCGATGCGAACCACTTCGTTGTTGACAAGAATTCTGGAATATCCCTCCTTAATATATATATCAAGCTGTTGGTCGAAAGTGCGACCTTCGGAAGGCAATATAGGCGATAATACCATAAAGCGAGTGCCTTCAGAATATTGCTTGGTACAATTAATGATGTCTTCAACATTATTCTTCTTAACCACTTCGCCTGAAATAGGAGAAATTGTTTTGCCAATGCGTGCAAATAGTAGGCGCAAATATTCGTAGATTTCGGTAGATGTGCCAACTGTGGAGCGTGGGTTGCGAGCTGTAACCTTTTGCTCAATGGCAATAGCAGGAGGTAATCCTTTTATGAAATCACATTCCGGTTTTTTCACTCTTCCAAGAAACTGTCGAGCGTAGGCAGAAAGTGATTCTACGTATCTGCGTTGTCCTTCGGCATAAAGAGTGTCGAAAGCTAATGATGATTTGCCAGAGCCTGAGACTCCAGTTACGACTATGAATTTGTTGCGTGGAATGCTGATGCTTACCCCCTTTAGGTTGTTAACCCTTGCACCTTTTATCTCTATGTTTTTCTCCATGTCTTGGTTGATGAAATGTTGACCAATGATATAGTAAACTATTCGGTCGATTTATTATTTTTTATTGTGCAAAGTTAGTAATAAAAATCTAACTTGATAGCGAAAAGCAAAGAAATCAAAAGAAAATTCTCTAAACGCTTGTTGTATTCGAATTTTAGTGTTAATTTTGCAAAGAATATTAAGGTTACAACTCACAAACTATGAAAAAAAATGTAATTTCGCTTAGCATAATCGTTATGATGATACTTATGCTCGGCAGCTGTGCAAGCAGTAAGAAGGTGGCTTATTTTCAGAATGCCGTTGATGGTGTGGTAGCACAATCTGAGGGCTTGTATGATGCAAAGATTATGCCTAAGGATATTCTTACAATTACAGTAAGTACTACAAATCCTGAAGCTGCAACCCCCTTCAATCTTACAGTTTCTAATACTCTGAATTCAACAGGCCAGATGTATTCTGGCTCTGGCGTTCTCCAAACTTATCTTGTAGATAATGATGGAGAGATTGATTATCCTGTTGTTGGAACAATAAAAGTAGCGGGATTGACAAAGAATGAATGTCAGGAACTCGTGAAATCAAAGATAAAGGCTTTCCTTGCAGAAGAGGAGAATCCGATTGTTACTGTAAGAATGTCGAGCTACCGTGTTACTATCATCGGTGAGGTTCGCAGTCCAGGTGTTATTCCTGTAGGAACTGAGAAGATGAGCATTCTTGAGGCTTTGGCTTCAGCAGGTGATTTGACTATTTATGGTAAGCGTGACAATGTGATGTTGATTCGTGAAGAGGCTAATGGACAGAAAACTATCCATAGATTAAATCTTAATGATGCCAACATTATAAGCTCGCCTTATTATTATTTACAACAGAATGATATCGTGTATGTAGAACCTAACGGAGTTCAGGCTAAGAACTCTGCTATTGGTAGCTCTACCACTATTTGGTTCTCGTTTGTGGGTATTGTGACAAGTGTTGCCTCTTTGTTGGTTAACATTTTACGCGATTAATTGTTTTAGTATGAAAATATAAAAATTGAAAGATCTTAGTCGTCAAGCATTTGATGGTTGGTCTTTCAATTTTTTTTAAGCACAAGTACAAATTTAATTAGATATATATGTGTGGAATTGTAGGATATATTGGTACTAAGCAGGCTTATCCAATTCTTGTGAATGGATTGAAACGCTTGGAGTATAGAGGATACGATAGCGCAGGTGTCGCTATGATAAATGATAAAGGCGACTTGAATGTCTATAAGACTAAGGGAAAGGTTGCCGACCTTGAGGCTTTTTGCGCAGATAAGGATATCACAGGTACTGTTGGTATAGCTCACACTCGTTGGGCAACCCATGGTGAGCCATCAAGTGTAAATGCACATCCACATTATTCAGAGTCAAAGAATCTCGCAATAATTCACAATGGCATCATTGAGAACTATGCAGAGATAAAGAAAAGATTGGAAGAAAAAGGCATGCACTTCCGCTCACAGACAGATACTGAGGTGTTGGTGCAACTTATAGAATATATACAGACAACACGCAACGTGGATTTGCTGACTGCAGTTCAGGTGGCTTTGCATCAGGTTATCGGTGCTTATGCTGTAGCTTTGCTTGATAAAAGAAATCCACGACAGATAATAGCCGCACGCAAGCAGAGCCCATTGGTAGTGGGTATTGGTGATGGTGAATTTTATCTTGGTTCAGATGCAAGTCCAATCGTAGAATATACCGACAAAGTGGTGTATCTCGAAGATGGAAATATTGCAGTGTTAGTGCCTGGTGAAGAACTAAAGGTTGTTGACATATATAACGAAAAGCAGAATGCTGAGGTTAAGAAAATAAACATCAACCTTGGACAGATAGAGAAGGGTGGTTTTCCACACTTCATGCTAAAAGAGATCTTTGAACAACCAGAATGTCTGAAGACTTGTATGCTTGGTCGTATCAATGTCGAAGGAAATAAGGTGTCGTTGTCTGCCGTTCTTGATTATCGCAAAGAGCTAATCAGTGCAAAGCGAATCATCATCGTGGCTTGTGGAACAAGTTGGCATGCAGGACTCATTGGTAAGCAGATATTGGAAAACCTCTGTCGTATACCTGTAGAAGTGGAGTATGCTTCTGAGTTCCGCTATCGCAACCCTGTGGTAGGAGCTGGCGATGTAGTTATCGCTATCTCTCAGAGTGGTGAGACTGCAGATACTCTTGCTGCTATCAAGTTGGCAAAAGAGAAAGGGGCTTTCATCTATGGTATTTGTAATGCAGTAGGATCAAGCATACCTCGCGCCACCGATACAGGCTCATACATTCATGTTGGACCAGAAATAGGTGTGGCTTCAACCAAAGCTTTCACTGGTCAGGTGACTGTTCTAACAATGTTGGCACTTGCACTTGCTGACGTAATGGGAACAATAAGCCATGATGAGTATGTGACGATAGTTAAGGGATTGCAAGAGATTCCTGCAAAGATGGAAGAGGTTCTGAAACTAAATGACCGCATTGCAGACCTTAGCCGTACCTTTACCTATGCTCGCAACTTCCTTTACTTAGGTCGAGGCTTTAGCTATCCTGTGGCTTTGGAAGGAGCATTGAAATTAAAAGAAATAAGCTATATTCATGCTGAGGGCTATCCTGCTGCAGAAATGAAGCATGGTCCGATTGCATTGATAGATTCAGATATGCCTGTTGTGGTTATTGCTACTCACAATGAGCTATACGAGAAGGTGCTTTCAAACATTCAAGAGATAAAGGCAAGAAATGGTCGTGTGATAGCTCTTGTATCTAAGGGTGACGATACAATATCTAAGATTGCCGATGAGGTTATCGAACTTCCTGATACACTTGAGTGTCTTGAACCGCTGATTGCAACTATTCCATTACAGCTATTGGCTTACCATGTAGCAGTATGCAAGGGAAAGGATGTAGACCAGCCAAGAAACCTCGCAAAGAGCGTAACAGTAGAGTAGTGTGGTTACACATTATTATATATATAGCTCTTCATAATAAAACAACAATCACAAACAAATAAATTAAAGCAACGTAGAAAATAGTATGTTAGAAGAAATCCATGAGGACTGTGGTGTAGCACTCATCCGATTGCTCAAACCACTAGACTATTACGAAAAAAAATATGGTTCACGCTATTTTGGCTTGAATAAACTCTATCTTATGATGGAGAAACAGCACAACCGTGGACAGGAAGGTGCTGGCATGGCGTGTGTTGATCTCGATATAGAGCCTGGCAACGAATACATGTTTCGTGAGCGAGCAGAGGGTGCGAATGCTATCACTGAGATATTCTCGCGAGTAAAGGAGGGTTTCCTTGGACAGCTATACATGGGACATCTGCGCTATTCAACAACAGGAAAGAGCGGAATCTCGTATGTGCATCCTTTCCTTCGCCGAAACAACTGGAGGGCTAAGAACCTTTGCTTGTGTGGCAACTTCAACATGACAAACATCGAAGAGGTGTTCTCGTTGCTTACTCGCCAAGGACAATGTCCAAGAATATATAGCGACTCTTACATTATGCTCGAACTCATGGGCCATCGCTTGGACCGAGAGGTAGAGCGCAACTTTGTGGCTGCTAAGGCTATGGAGATGCAAGATGTAGAGATTACAAAATATATTGAAGACCATGTGAAGATGAGCAATGTGCTTAAAACTACAATGACTCATTTCGATGGCGGTTACGTAGTGTGCGGAATCACAGGTTCTGGCGAGATGTTTTCTATGCGCGACCCTTGGGGTATTCGTCCTGCATTCTATTACAAGAACGATGAATTTGTGGTGTTAGCAAGTGAGCGTCCTGTTTTGCAGACCACATTCGACATAGAGTGTGATGATGTTTGCGAACTTCAGCCAGGTCAGGCTCTTATAGTCAACAAGGCTGGTGAATGTTCGCTTACACAAATCATTGAACCTAAAGAAGTTAAGGCTTGTTCGTTTGAGCGTATATACTTCAGTCGCGGTTCTGATCGCGATATTTATAGTGAGCGCAAGAAGTTGGGTGAGTTGCTCACTCCCGACATTCTTAAAGCTATCGACAATGATACCGCCCACACCGTGTTCTCATACATTCCGAATACAGCAGAGGCTGCTTACTACGGTTTGCTTCATGGTTTCAAACAGCACTTGAATGACGTTAAGATTAAGAAGATTGCTGCGCTCGACCATGTGCCTACCGAGGCTGAGCTCCACGATATAATGAGCGAGTATGTTCGTTCTGAGAAGGTGGCTTGCAAGGATATAAAGCTTCGCACCTTTATCACAGAGGGCAACTCACGTAATGACTTGGCTTCGCATGTATACGATGTAACCTACGAGAGCATCGTGCCTTACGAAGACAACCTCGTGATAATTGACGACAGCATCGTGCGTGGTACCACTCTTAAGAAGAGTATCCTTCGTATCCTCGACCGTCTGCATCCAAAGAAGATTGTCGTTGTTAGCTCTGCTCCTCAGATTCGCTATCCTGACTACTATGGCATCGACATGCCTCGTTTGGAAGAGTTCTGCGTGTTCCGTGCAACAATAGAGTTGCTCAAGGAACGCAACTTGCTCAACATCCTTGACGAGACCTACGAACACTGCAAGGCTGAATTGCAAAAGTCGAAGGAAGATATGGAAAATGCTGTGCGTGCTGTCTATGAGCCTTTCACAGTTGAGGAGATAAATCGTAAGATTGTAGAGATGCTCACTCCAGAAGGAATGACTACACCTGTAGAGATAGTATTCCAGTCGATAGAAGGATTGCATACAGCTATACCAAACCATCGTGGCGACTGGTATTTCACAGGGCATTATCCAACTCCTGGAGGTACACGCCTTTGCAACCAGGCATTCATAAATTATTATGAGTCGATAAATAAAAAATAGATAATAC
>ERZ1026862.835-NODE-835-length-20120-cov-6.781161_pt1 | contig 20120 bp, 19 predicted proteins | sample MGYA00380161_ERZ1026862 | MGnify/ENA primary metagenome ERZ1026862 (study PRJEB33269, sample SAMEA4719797) | human gut metagenome | biome: human-associated habitat; feature: organic feature; material: feces | place: Cameroon | collected 2013-10 ... | reverse complement strand
TGATGGATAATCTGCTGGGGGTGGCGGACCAGGTCTGGCTGGCGGGCTTCTGGTTAAATTCAGGCCTCCAGGGCGAAGCTCGCGCCAACGGCAAGCTCGATACCTCCAGCCTGGCGCTGCACTATCTGCACGGCCTTCCGCGCCCGGTTTACTGGGTACTCTGGCTCTGGCGGCGGCTGCGCGGCGAGATCCTGGTTCACGATAAAAACCTGCTGCTGCTCCACCACCAGGGTCACTACCAGCTGCTGCTGCGCAATACGGTGGTCTACAATCCCTGGCTCTCCAGCGAAGCGGCCTTTATCCAGCGCTTCAGCCAGCCCTACAGCGTGCGGCTGCAGGGCCTGGATGGCAGCTGGCGCATCAAACAGCACCTGTTCGATCAGCACCACGGCGCGTTGTTCCCGCTGGTGGACGCCTTTCGCAGCCGCAGCGGCCCTGACGCCGAGGATTATCAGTGGCTGATGCATCAGGCCCGTCCGGCGCTCAGCGTGGATGAAGCCAGGCTCGATGGCTATTGGCTGCGGATCGACTCGCTGCAGAGCAATGCGCTGGTGCTGTATGAATTTACCCCTCAGCTCTCCTCCGGCGCGGATCCCGCCCCCTGAAGTAAACCGTGAATTTTCCGCTGGCTCTCCGTCGTTGCCGGATTAAAGACCAGCAGGGAAAGATCGGGACGGCCCTCCACGGCAAAGGAGGTAAATTCCAGGTCGAGCGGACCCATCTGCGGGTGGTTAATGCGCTTATAGCCTTCTCCATGACCGGCGACGTCATGGCTTTGCCAAAAACGGGCGAACTCGACGCTCTGCTGGCTGAGCTCCGCGATCAACTGGTCAGTTTCTTTCGTGGCGCCCATCCGCGTGACGTCGGCGCGGAAGGCGTTGACGATAAGCTGCCCCACCCTCTGCCAGTCCTCCAGAGTGCAGCGGGCCTCCGGCCGGGTAAACAGGCGGCGCAGCACGTTGCGCTCCGCCAGCGGCAGTTGGCTGTAGTCGGTCAGCACCCTGGCCGCCGGTGCGTTCCAGGCGATGACGTCCCAGCTGGCGGTGCGGATAATCGCCGGAATGGTGAAAGCGTCAAGCACCCGCTGCAGCCGCGGCGTCATATCATCCGTCACCGTCAGACGCGTCTGCGGCGGATGGCCAAAGGCGAGAATAAACAGATGCTCGCGCTCCGGGGTGGTCAGCCGCAGACCGCGGGCGATCCGCTCCAGCACCTCGCGGGAAGGCGCCCCGCCGCGCCCCTGTTCAAGCCAGGTATACCAGGTCGGGCTGATGCTGGCGAGCTGCGCGACCTCTTCGCGGCGCAGCCCCGGGGTGCGCCGGCGTCCCGCCGGGAAGCCAAACGTTGCCGGATCGAGACGCTGGCGGCGGGCGCGGAGAAAATCGCCTAAAGCATGGTTGTCAGAAGTGTTCATCATCTGCCTGTGGGTTCTGCCTGTTAGAATTTATACCCCGATAATGTCTCTACTTTTATAGTATGACATCGCAGGTAGGATACGCCTGAAACCCATTCAGGAGATCCATGATGCGTATATTTCTTACCGGCGCGAGCGGATTTATCGGCTCACGTATTCTTCCGGCGCTGCAGGCGTCGGGCCATCAGGTTATCGGCCTCGCGCGCAGCGAAAGCACCACACAGGCCCTGAAGGCGGCCGGCGCCGAGGTGCATCGCGGCACGCTGGATGCCCCGGAGTCGCTGCTGGCTGGCGTCGGGAACGCCGACGCGGTGATCCATACCGCCTTCGACCACGACTTCAGCCGCTTTGCCGCTAACTGCGAGAAAGACCGCCAGGCGATCCTGGCCCTGGGCCAGGCGCTGCGAGGCAGCACGCGGCCGCTGGTGATCACCTCCGGCACGCTGATGGGCGACGACGGGAGCGGCGCCCCGGCCCGGGAGTCGTTCTTCAACTCAGGGCACCCCAGCCCGCGCACCGCCTCAGAGCTCGCCGGCCAGCAGTTGCTGGAGGCGGGAGTGGATGTCAGGGTGGTCCGCTTACCGCAGGTGCATGACACCGTGCGTCAGGGACTGCTGACCTGCTACATCGAACGCGCGGTCGCCAACGGGGCGGTAGCCCTGCGCGGCGAGGGAAGCAACCGCTGGTCAGCCGCCCATGTCGATGACGTCGCACGTCTGTATGTCAGCGCGCTGCTTCAGGGCGCGGCCGGCGAGCGCTATCATGCGGTGGCCGAAGAGGGGATCGCATTACGCGATATTGCCGCGGTAATTGCCCACGGATTAAACCTGCCGCTGACCCACCTGGATGACTCGCAGGTCGACGCCTGGTTCGGCTGGTTTGCGCCGTTTACCGCCCTTGACCTGCGCGCCAGCTCGGCATGGACCCGCGAGCGCTTGCAGTGGCAGCCGGTTGGCCCCGGGCTGCTGGAGGACCTGCAGAACATGGACTATCATAAAGTGACACTGTCACAATAATCGAAACACGCTCCCCCTGTATCACACCCGACGGGTACGGCTAGTCGCCCGTCGGGTCATCGGCTTTCTCCCCGCTATACTGAATCTATTCTCTAGCGTCCGCACGTCGTCGCCGTTTGGTCAACCGCGGCCAAACAGAGCTGACTGGCGATATCGGCGATAAAAAGTTACCATGTTTCACTATACAGACTCGGTTCCGCGACTATTTTAATCAATTGACTGAATACTATACGCACCCGGTAACCGCATTATCCCTCAGGCTTGTTGAAGGCGGTGGTGAATGTCTATTAATCTTAATAAGATAGAGTTCAGCTCTATAATCAAACAGAAAATATGCGCCTGAAATTGTCATCTCTCCTGGCAGCCGTTTCCCTGCTGTGTGGGCCAGCTTTTGCCGCCCCTGCGCTCCCCGACCGCGCCGATATCCGCGATAGCGGTTTCGTCTATTGCGTCAGCGGCCAGGTTAATACCTTTAACCCGCAGAAAGTCAGCAGCGGCCTGATTGTCGATACGCTGGCCGCTCAGATCTACGATCGTCTGCTTGACGTCGATCCCTATACCTACCGGCTGGTCCCCGAGCTGGCGGAGAGCTGGGAAGTTCTCGATAACGGCGCCACCTACCGCTTTCACCTGCGCCGCCACGTCCCGTTTCAACGCACGGCGTGGTTTACCCCGACGCGGGACTTTAATGCCGATGACGTCATTTTTACCTTTGGCCGTATTTTTAACCGCGACCATCCGTGGCACAACGTCAACGGCAGCAGCTTCCCCTACTTCGACAGTCTGCAGTTTGCTGACAGCGTGGAGAGCGTCCGCAAGCTGGATAATCAGACCGTGGAGTTTCGCCTCAAGCGGCCGGACGCCTCGTTCCTCTGGCATCTGGCCACCCACTATGCGTCAATTACCTCTGCCGAATATGCCGCCCGCTTAACGCAGGACGACCGCCAGGAGCAACTGGATCGCCAGCCGGTTGGCACCGGCCCGTTCCAGCTATCCGATTACCGCTCCGGACAATATGTTCGCCTGCAGCGCCATCCCGGCTACTGGCGCGGCAAACCGTTGATGCCCCAGGTGGTGGTCGACCTTGGCTCCGGCGGCACCGGCCGCCTGTCGAAACTGCTGACCGGAGAATGCGACGTGCTGGCCTGGCCGGCCGCCAGCCAGTTGACGATCCTGCGTGACGACCCGCGCCTGCGCCTGACGCTGCGCCCGGGAATGAACATCGCCTGGCTGGCCTTCAACACCGCCAAGCCGCCGCTGGATAATCCTGAGGTGCGCCATGCCCTGGCGCTGGCGATTAACAACCAGCGCCTGATGCAGTCCATCTACTATGGCACCGCGGAGACGGCGGCGTCCATGCTGCCGCGGGCCTCGTGGGCCTACGATAATGACGCTAAAATTACCGAATATAATCCGCAGGAGGCCCGCGCCCGCCTGAAAGCCCTGGGTCTGGAAAACCTGACCCTCAAGCTGTGGGTGCCCACCAGCTCGCAGGCGTGGAATCCCAGCCCGCTGAAAACGGCGGAGCTTATCCAGGCGGATATGGCGCAGATTGGCGTTAAGGTGATTATTGTGCCGGTAGAGGGACGTTTCCAGGAGGCGCGCCTGATGGACATGAGCCACGACCTGACGCTCTCCGGCTGGGCGACGGACAGTAACGATCCGGACAGTTTCTTCCGACCGCTGCTGAGCTGCGCGGCCATCGCCTCGCAAACCAACTTTGCCCACTGGTGTAACCGGGAGTTTGACGACGTGCTGCAAAAAGCGCTGCTCTCGCAGCAGCTCTCCTCGCGAATGGACGCTTACAAAGAGGCGCAGCGCATCCTCGCCCGCGAACTGCCGGTCCTGCCGCTGGCCTCGTCGCTGCGGCTGCAGGCCTACCGCTATGATATGAAAGGCCTGGTGCTCAGCCCTTTCGGTAACGCTTCGTTCGCTGGCGTATCGAGGGAAAATACCGAAGAGGTGAAAAAGCCATGATTATTTTTACCCTGCGCCGTCTGCTGCTGCTGCTGATCACCCTCTTTTTTCTGACCTTTGTCGGTTTCAGCTTGAGCTATTTCACCCCTCATGCCCCACTGCAGGGCGCTTCCCTGTGGAATGCGTGGCTGTTCTGGTTTGAAGGGGTGCTGCACTGGGATTTCGGCGTCTCCAGCATTAACGGCCAGCTGATTTCTGAGCAGTTGCGCGAGGTGTTCCCGGCGACCATGGAGCTGTGCATCCTCGCCTTCGGCTTTGCCCTGCTGATAGGCATTCCGGTGGGGATGATCGCCGGCGTAATGCGCAATAAATGGCCCGATACCCTGATCAGCGCCGTCGCGCTGGTCGGTTTCTCGATCCCGGTCTTCTGGCTGGCGCTGCTCCTGACCCTCTTCTTTTCCCTGACCCTCGGCTGGCTTCCGGTCTCCGGTCGCTTCGATCTGCTGTATGAGGTGAAAAATGTCACCGGTTTCGCGCTGATCGACGCCTGGCTTTCGGACTCGCCGTGGCGCCATGAGATGATCGTCAGCGCCGCCCGGCATATGGTGCTGCCGGTATTGACCCTGGCGGTCGCCCCCACCACTGAAGTGATCCGCCTGATGCGCATTAGCACCAGCGAGGTGTATGACACTAACTATGTAAAAGCGGCCGCCACCCGCGGCGTGTCGCGACGCAAAATTCTTCTGCGCCATGTGCTGCACAACGCCCTGCCGCCGGTGATCCCGCGTCTCGGCCTGCAGTTTTCCACCATGCTCACCCTGGCGATGATCACTGAGATGGTGTTCAGCTGGCCTGGACTGGGCCGCTGGCTGATCAACGCCATTCGCCAGCAGGACTACGCGGCGATCTCCGCCGGAGTGATGGTGATTGGCGCGCTGGTGATTATTGTCAACGTGATTTCCGATATTCTCGGTGCCATGGCTAACCCACTGAAACATAAGGAATGGTATGCCCTACGATAGCAGCTACAAAATAAATAGTTTTGTCAATTAAAAACAATGAGTTAAATTTTTAAATTGTGCGATTTTCCTGATTTTATTACACAATTTTGTACACATTGTTTTTGACGTCATATCCGACAGTCATCAGTTGGATGGTTGTCGGAGTTCCCTTCCTACGTTTCCTCCACACTTTCTATACTTTCAGTCTGAAGACTGGAGGTAATCATGTGCGGATGCTTTGCTCAATCACAAACCCGTGAAGAATGTCTTGCACACCTAGCGTATGAAGCCGAGCGCGACATCGCATACGACCCTGAGCCGATTGGGCGTTACAACGTGGCGCCGGGGGCTAAAGTTTTGCTCCTGAGCGAACGAGACGAACAGCTGCATCTCGATCCGGTTCACTGGGGTTACGCACCCGGGTGGTGGGATAAACCGCCTCTGATTAACGCACGCGTCGAAACGGCAGACGCTAGCAGAATGTTTAAACCTCTCGGGCAACATGGCCGGGCGATCTGCTTTGCTGATGGATGGTTCGAATGGAAAAAAGAAGGCGACAAGAAGCAGCCCTATTTCATTCATCGTGCTGATGGCCTGCCAATATTCATGGCAGCGATCGGCAGCGTGCCTGTCGAGCGCGGCGACGAAGCCGAAGGGTTTTTGATAGTGACCGATGCGGCCGATCAGGGGTTGGTCGATATTCACGACCGTCGTCCGCTGGTTCTGACGCCGGAAGCAGCACGCGAATGGATGAGACAGGACAAGGGCTTGAACGAAGCCTAGAAAATAGCTGCCAACGATACTGTGCCCCCCGACTGGATCATCTGGCACGCCGTATCACAGTCCATTTGGAACACTACAGCCCTATAAAAACCATTTATAAACATACACTTAACCGTTTTGGTAAAATTAATATGCTTTATGGGTTTACTTTTTTTATGGGTAGAGTATATTTAGAGCATCTGGCATCAGCCACAATTAAAGCACTGAGGATATAACTATGGCTCTTACTGATTTCGGAAAGGCCGTAAGGAAAGCTCGGATCGATACTGGTTATACTTTGCTTACGATGGCAAAGGCTTTAGGAACAACGCCTGCTTTTCTTAGTGGGCTCGAAACTGGAACTAAGAAAATACCAGAGAAATGGGTAACGGCTATCAACGAACTTTTTGCTGTGCAAGGGTATTACATTGAAGATCTTGACGTTTTAGCTTCTATAGCAAATGAATCTGTACCTATTGAGGGTTTACCAAAGCAACAACAAATGCTTGTAGCTGGTTTTGCAAAATCGGAATTCACGCATGAAGAATTAAAAAAATTTGCAGAATTACTTGCAGAAATCAACAAAAAATAACTGCTTAGGAAACTGTTATGCATTTAATGCGCGGCACACGTGTACGTCCTTTGAGTGAAATTGAAATTAAAGCAATAGCTGTTAATGCTTGCTTCGCACTCGGATTTACTAGCAAGTATAAATATCGGCGTAGACCGCGCAGATTTGACGTAGCGCTGGAAACATTATCTCAATGGAATATTGTCCTCGATCCAATGGATGATGACGAATGGTTCCAGGAAACGCTGGGTCTTACGATTGGACACTGTGAACCTGACAAACTGACAATCAGGGTTCCAAACCACATCTATGAAATGGCATGTGAAGGTGAACGGTCAGCATTATTTGTTATATTTCACGAGCTTGGTCACTTGCTATTACAGCATAAGCCAGCCTTACATTTTGCGAATGCCATGCCAGAGCAAAATGAAGATTCAGAATGGCAGGCGGACCTTTTTGCAGAAACGATGCTGGAAAAACTAGGATATCAAACAGCACAGCTTTGCTTTGAATTTTATTGAAAAAAGCCCTGTTGACGCAGGGCTTCTAAGGGGCGAGTCATGTTGACGCATAACTCGGTGTGTATGGAGAAATCTACCGCTACACAAAATGCTTGACGGCTAAAAGTATAGTGGTTCTCCTAACAAAGTGCAATCTGTTTAGATTTACAGGCTGTACATTTACATAGGAGATCTCACATGAAAACTGGCTATTGTCCAAAATGTGGGAATTCGTGTGAAGTAACCTTCACACCCTATGTGATGAAGGATGGTAAAATCATCCGCCCTAAAAAGGCGAAAGTTTTTGTTATCCCTCATTGCAAGTGCAGCGAGAAAAAAGCTGCTTAAATAAGTAAAAAGGCTGCTTTATGCAGCCTTTTTACTTCACAATCAATAAATCTGAAATACGGGTAGTATATCGAGGCGATAGCATTTCCCGCTTCATCTGCCAGGCAGTCTGGATCCCCTGCCCTGCAAAATACAGCGTTCCCCTGCCATCCTTCGCATTAAGATGATCGAGTACTTCCATAAGCTTTTCACTGTTCTTACGTGGTGCGTTATCATCGAACAGATTCAGTTGCGCTACGCCCTGGCTGTAGAAATCGCCAAGCATCACCCCTGCTTTCTGGTAGCGATGCCCGTCTCGCCATATTGCATCGAGGCATTTCGTCGCCGCGGTGATTATGTCCCGGCTATCCTGGGTTGGCGTAAGAAGCTTTACCGATGCGCTGTTCCCGTAATACGGTTCATTCAGCGCAAAGGGGCTGGTTTTAACGAACGCAGAGATAAAGCGGCAGTACTGATGTTCGCCACGGAGTTTCTCCGCGGCACGGGATGCGTATAAGCATATCGCCTGGCGCATCTCTTCGTAGGTGCAAATCCGCTGCCCAAAGCTGCGACTACAGACAATCTCCTGCTTTACCGGCGCGAACTCCTCAAGACCGAGACATGGCTCTCCGCGCAGCTCCCGCACGGTTCGCTCCAGAACCACATTAAAATGCTTCCGGATAAAACGGATATCTGTATCAGCCAGTTGAAGTACCGTTTTGATGCCCATTGCCTCCAGTTTTTTACTGATACGGCGCCCAACTCCCCAAACCTCATTCACCGGCAGCAAAGACATCAACTTCCTCTGCCGTTCCAGGTTCGACAAATCAACCACGCCTCCGGTCTGCCGCTGCCACTGTTTCGCGGCGTGATTGGCCAGCTTCGCCAGGGTTTTAGTCTGGGCTATGCCGACGCCGACCGTGAGGTGCGTCCGGCGCAGAACCGTCTCGCGAATTTCCCTGCCGAAGTCGGTAAGGTCGCGACAGTTACGAACTCCAGTCAGATCGCAAAATGCCTCATCGATACTGTAAATTTCGCAGCGCGGAGAGAGCTCTTCCAGCGTGGTCATCACACGATTGGACATATCGGCATAGAGCTCATAGTTGCTACTAAACGCGATAATGCCGTGCCGGCGAAACATGTCCTTTTGTTTGAAGTACGGCTCCCCCATTTTGACGTAGGGCTTCGCCTCAGCGGAACGAGCAATCACACACCCGTCGTTATTGGAAAGGACGACTACTGGCCGCCCTTTCAGGTCAGGACGAAACACCGTCTCACACGATGCGTAAAAGGAGTTCACATCGCAAAGCGCAAACATCTTAGCCAGCCGATTTGATGATGTAAGTTACGACGCCGAACACATCGAGAGTATCCTCACTACCGACGACTATTGGGGAATACGCGCTATTCATTGGGTTAAGCTGAACCCGCGGATGCAACTGCAGCTTCTTAACCGTGAATTCCCCATCTACAGCGGCAATGACAATATCACCATGGACTGCGGTCCTTGAACTATCCACGACCAGAAGATCCCCCTCACCAATGCCCGCATCTTTCATGCTATCACCGGCAGCTTTGACAAAATACGTCGCGCTGGGGTGGTTAACCAGCAGCTCGTTCAGGTCGATACGCTGCTCAACATAATCCTGCGCTGGACTAGGAAAGCCGCACTGCACAAGGTCACTGTACAGCGGGAGCAGCATGATCTGGCGTAACTCAAAGGGCGTGTAGAACTGCATAATAAACTCGCTCACAAAATACTGTTTTTATATACAGTATTTTCATTCGCTAATCTGATCAATAGAGGTTTCAACTATCAATCAGGAGCACAGAGGGGGGAAACCAGTCACCTTTTAGCCTCTGATATTGGTTTCACTTAGTGATTATGTTGTCTATGTGCCAACTATGAACTATCTTTTCTCAAAACCTGCTACTGCAAAATGGATATAAGATGTCACAGACGGACTTGCTGATTGTTGTTTTTACGCTGGGCATTTTAGCCTTTGGCTATTCCATATGGTTCATTTCGAACAGAATACTTTGCTCGATATTTCATAGACTTACAAGGAATATATGAATTGGGATGGTATAGACCCAAACTCATGGTCCTTGCTCCTCGACGTCGGAAGGTACTTACAGATCATCTTCGCTCTTAACCTATCACATCGGCACCTACTCCATGATGTAACAGCTCAGACCAGAAATATCTGGAAGCTTTAGGCATATTCTTGGAAGATAGACGAGCGCAAAGACGCACACAGCAATGATGTTATGTAGTATTTTCCCCTTGAGTGTGCCTGCTCAAGGGGATTTTTTATCGCCGTATTGTACTGGCAAATATTTGTAAATAGTCTTCACCCCTACGCCTGTCACATCGGCCACACGCGACTGGACAGGCGGTTAGTCCGGTATGTTTCTCGCGCTACTACTGCTTACGTTAACGTCTGGTAATGATCTAGCGGCGCGACGTAAAGCGGCGTTGAAAGCAATTATAGTGACCGGCCGGCGATGGTACTTCACACGGTTAGAATGACTCTGAAATAAATAAACATCTTCTGGATAGCGTTCTCTTCTACGAGCAATCATCGCCTCAACTGGAGGGGTTGATTTAACACGTAGCTCCTTCAGGTGACCCTGTTTTCGTATCAGTATCAAGTCACCATCTTCGGTAATCAGTGACTTTCCTCTCAGTGTGGCAAGCTCCGTCCCGCCGCCGTGCTGGATCAGAACCTGACTACCCTGTTTTGGCTTCAGGGATATATCCAGCACAACGTAACCGCCAGAACGCTCGAAGACGAGCGTATTTGGACCGACATTGCAGATCGAGTTAACCGTTAATCGCTGTTCCGTGTAGTCCGTCGCGGGTGATGGAAAGCCCATTACAGAACCCTCCCCATGTTGGCCATCATCCACAGGCGGTTTTCGCTGTGCTCTGCTGTTTTGTCGACGAAATAAGACTGCTCGCGTGCGATCCAGGCGTTAGCCTCCACCTCGGAAAAGTGGATGCCACGCCGGCGCAGCGCGGTAACGAAATCGCGGGTGTGAAGGTACTGGAACCCCTTGGAACTGCGCAAAATGGACTCGCGGAAAGCCGCGGCGATGTCTGACTGACGGCTCATGATCTGCCATCCTTAATATACTGGTTATTGATACAGTAATTTTATTCAGGAGGCAGATCAATGAGGCTGCGGCTATCAATCTTTATCGCTGACGTAAAGTTATGATAGCGCTGATCTTCTGCGCTGAACGAAAGTGTATCCAGCCACTACTGGCGGGTATATTTATACAGACACTGCGCCAGAAAACTCATCCAGCGCCATGATTTGATCCTCAGCCTGAGTAATGGCGTCATCGGATGCAGATGTTTCTATAGTGACTTTATAGCGCCCGTAGGTGCTGCTGACGTCTTCTTCATCCGTGCCAGTAGCAAGCAGGGCGTACGCCCCTTCTTGTGTAATTGTTACTGACATGACCCGGAAGAATAGGGTGAGTTCAAGGCTCGTTGAGCCAAGTATACACCCGTTACTGTCACCTGTATTACTGTCCATTATCTTAACGGTTCTTGTTGATTTAAAGCTAAACATAGTTACCTCTTTATCATTATGATGGTGACATCGTTATAGTGGCCTTACTGATTGCCCAGTCGGTGCCGGATATATTTGTCGTACCAGTAGTCAATCGTATCCAGCCAGTGAGAACGTATTTGTGGACGAACGTACTCCCACCGGAATCAGTAATTGTTTCCGATACAATTCCGGGCGTCGTATTCTTAACGAATGTCCCTTTCACGTAAAACCCGGAAGACGGAATACTTGGCGCGGATTTTGCCCCTGTTGAACCGATAACCTGCAAATACGTGGCGCTGAGCGGGTTGGAGTTCTCGATAATAAAATCATTTTCAGCTGGCGACATAATAAATCTAACCCCGGCGTTATCCGCAGTCCCGATTGTAGAGTCGTCCCAGTTAGTCGCTGGCTGGCAAATAAACGTATTATTACGAAATACCCCTGTACCGTTAACTGATGGGTCAGCAGCGTTATTCAGAAACCTGAGTCGCCCGGTAGCAGGCGTCACGAGATTGCGGAAACTGTTCCCCTGAATATCAAGCCCGGTTGCATTGGAGCATTCAATACCGGCGGGATAGTCTGTAGAACTCCACGTCCCGTTCGTGTTTCTGTTTGCGTGCTCAAGATACGGATCGGCGTCGAAGCGATTTCCTTTTATATCAAGTGAGCCTTGAGGCACACCAAGACGCGCTGAGTTGCCAAAATTACCAGACGTTAATTTCAGTCCGGAAGTAGCATATCTGGTTATTTCATTTCTAATAACACTAGTGAATGCAAGATATCTTGCAGGACTCAAATCAATCGGAATATCAAAACCACAAATTCGGTTATCAGCAATACACAGACCCATGAATGCAAAAAGCACGGAAGTACCATTGCTGCGCACATTAATACCTTTACCAGTGCGCATCGCGGTACTCATGTCCGGGTCAACCCATCCAGTAGGGGTAAATACAGTGCCGTCAAATCCCCATGCAGAATAATTTCCGGTATACGGAAGAGTACGCTGAATCTGGTTGTCTGTGATGTGAATCCCCCGCGCACCGCCAGAAGGTGACTCACTCCCCATTGACGAAAGGTAATAGGTTTCAGGAAGAACCCATTTCATAGTTGTGTAATCAAACTGACCTGGTACTGCTGATGCGGCACCCGCCGCGGCGATTCGCGCCATCAGCGTAATCCCGGTATTCCATTCGGAGTTATTTGCGGTATTCGAGCCGCCAGCAGCATAAATCAAAACGCCCGAAATCGGGTCGTTAATAATATTTCCCGCAACCAACACAAATCCCGGATCGTTCATGCCTTCCGTGACGTCGCGGCCCCCAACGATGATGGCGCTTTCCTTGGGACGCTGCATTATGTTGTTCACAATGACGGTATTCATGCCCCCCAGAGCACGAATGCTTTTGGTATCGATACAGGTATTGCCTGACACGTGAACTGATTTTTCCTTCACGTCGCCCCACGGCGTCAAATCCTCCCCTCCGAAATTCGTCCCCACCGTAATCGCGTCGTCACCACAGTGCCTGACGATATTATTGACCACCATTACATGTTCGTTACTCAGGGCACGGATGGCGTCACGCATTGAATGGTCAATGCGGCATCCGGTAATCAGTAACTCCTGGTTACGAGTAGCCAGGATTGAGAATCCGCGCGACCATGAAACGCCTACGCTACGAATTTCCAGTCGTTTGTAATAACCAAGCTGAATCGGCGTTTCGGTGGTGGTTTTACTGAAATCGTATCCAATATTAAACGACGCGTCGTAGGCGTAGAAATTCCCCTCGAGAACCTGGACAGAGAACCCCTCCAGCACGCACGTTTCTGTGTTTTTCCAGCTATCTCCAGATGCCCAATACCCTAACGACGCGATTACAGCGCCAGTGCCAACGCCAGTAACCAGCACGGTATTACCCATGCCGTCGCCGATAACGCCGAGGCCCGACGGGAATGAGCCAGAGGTAACGTAATAGTGGCCAGCCGGAATATAAAGACGTTTGCGAACCGTCAGCGCGTATGCCGCTGCTTTTTGAAAGTTCGATGTTACATCCAGGGTGCTTGTTTTATTTCGAATTGCGGCATGTTCGGTGCGAGGAATAAAATCAAGAACGGAAACGATGCTCAGCAATTTGTCGTAAACAGTCAGGGATTGGGCACCGTCAGCTACAACCATATGCGCCAGTAAATTATCGCCCATTCCCTCTTCTTCTGAACCCAGGTTTTGGCGAAGCGTGTCACCATCCATCAGAACGAAGTGAGTAACGTCGTTCACAAAGCTGGTTGCATCGGTTCCGGTGGTCGTAAAGCCGACGTCAGTTGCAGCATTCAGTCGGTAATACTGGTTGTCGTAACGGATGTACTGGTTACGGGCGATGAACTGGAACGGGCCATCCTGGTAATCACCCAGGAACACGTAGCCGGATGACAAGAGGAACTGCTGGAAACGAGCTTCCTGGCTAGAAATCTGCCGATCATGTTCCTGCTCCATCCCATACCGGGTTTTACCCGGCACCCCAAACCGGTTTTCCCACGTCTCATTACTGCGATCGTTTTCAAAATGATCCAGGTTCTCAGCGTTATCAAATAAATCCTTTACTGCCGCCGAACCTAACGGGTTACCGGTTTTATATGTGCTCATAGTCGCCCTATAACAAAAAACCCGCCGAAGCGGGTTGTTGAGAGATATTTCTGTTTTATGCAATGTCGCCGGGATAACTGGCGTTGTCGTAGTCGTAGAAGGATGCGCGGTACTCTTTGGCGGTAACCTGACACGTCCCGTCTGATTGAGGGGCAATCTCCTCAACAATGGCGTCATAGACATGACGCGTTGAGCCGCAGAACACCAGTCGGACTGGCTCAATGGCTGGTGAAGTCTGGTCAATCTTCAATGGGTCATCAAAATCACTCAGATGGGGAACGGACAACTGATAATCCCCCACTCTGCTCGCCACCATCAGCCCGGATGCAGAGCCATCCTGATAGCGGATCAGCGCTCGGGGATTTTCGAAAGACCAGTCCAGCGGCTCCGTAACGGTGAACGTTGTCACGCCACCAGCCGTTGTCATCGCCTCCACCAGACAGGAAATCGTGTTGTTACCCGGAATATCATCCGTGAGCACGATGCGATCGCCCGTGTTGTAGCAGAGCGCATCCAGCTCGGTGGTGGTCTGGTATGTAACCCGCTGCTGAAGATACTTCATCAGGCGACGCATGCCGATCTGGTAGGCGTGATCCTGATTGAGTACCCCATCGAGCTTGTAGTTCTCGATTTTCACGGGCGTCGGGTTGTCGGGTGTCCGGCATTTAACGGTCTCCTCTGCCCAGGTGACGCCGTTGATGTATGTCACGTCGACACCATCAAAATCATCGTCGGACGGCACGGTAAATCCGCTCTGCAGCTCCTCCACCATCTCATGCGGCGTTATGATCCCTGTCCAGGGCTTAATCCCCTCGCGGTTGACCGTCGCAAGGCCATCGCTTAACAGGAAGCGGGATTTCCCGGCACTGGCTATCATCTGCAGCATTTCCAGCGCCGAGATACTGTCGCCGGTGGCGAAATCGAAATTTTCGCCCCGTGGCGTCCAGTACGCGGACTCCAGCGCGTTGATGGTATCGACGTCCATCTCCAGCCCCAGCGAGCTCCCGACATGCAGCAGCGCCCCCGAAATGGTTCTGGCCGTTCCTGAGTTATAGGAACGCGTTGCCACAACGTTTACGCGGCGGTCCGACTGAGCCGCCAGCTTCCCGCCCGTCTCAACGGTCACCGCCATCAGCGACACATCGGGATAGGATGAAGGACGTGTCAGCAGTCGCCCACGCAGTGCCTGCCAGTACATCGAATCCCTGGCGTTGTTTGAGCCCTGCTCATTGCGCCGACGACAGCGAACTTCCACCAGCCCCGGAGAGCTGAGAGTAATACGCTCAGTGAATCCCAGCCCATTGACGTTTTTCAGCGCGTACTCGCCCTGGTGACTCACCCACCCCGATCCGGAGCCGTAGACGCGATACTGAATCTCCCACTCAACGTGGCGAATCCGTTTTTTGCCCTTACTGTCAAAGCCGCAAATACCGTTCGGGAAAGAGAAATTCACCTCGAACATATCGACGGTCTCATTTTCAGGGCAAACCAGGAACGGCCCCAGCCAGCTCAGCGTGTCGTTAAGACCAGTGGCCTCATAGTCGATCATCGTCCTGGCGGTGAATCCCGGCCACGACTCATCAACGGACCCATTAACCAGGCGCGCCACTGTTGCCGTTGTGCCGTCGGCAGAGATGATCTGGTACTCATTCCCGCGATGAGCAAGTGAAAGCCGTTGCACACCTTCAGGCATGCCCGAGAATGCGGTTCCCGTAGCGCTGGTATAGGCGAGCGTCACGTTTGCCGTTACCGCCGGGCTGCCGCCGGTTGATGCCGTGCCGGAGGTGTAAACCGGGGCATCACCGAAAACGGCTGCAGGAAGCGAGGAGGATGTGATTGCCCCACCAACGAAAGGACTGGCCGCCTCGGTTATCAGTACGGTACCGCCGTTGTCCCGTGCGACCAGGCCGGAGCCAGTGAGCCCCTCGGTAATGGCCGCCAGCAGTCCCGACATTGAGATGTAGTTCGCTACCAGCGATACCGTATAGGTGGTGCCCTGCCATGTGATCATGAACGTACTGGAGCTGGTCGAAAAATCGTAGGTGACGGGAGCTGCACTGGCCTGAATTTTTGCTGCGCTGCCACCCTCGCCGGGCACAGCGTCCTGACCCGGGGTATAGGACGCAATGACGAGGTCATAATCGACGCTGTTGAAACTCAGCGTCACCGGCATACCCGCTACGGGAGCAAGTTCGGTAAGCAACGAGCTGGCAAAGACACTGTAACCAGAAGAGGTGGATATCAGATAATTTGTCGGTGCCTTAATTTCGACTATGGCCCCGGTAACCCAGCTGTCCGGGAGAGAATTATCGTCCTCGTCGTCATCGTCAGCATCATCCGTATCAAGACCTGTAAAGGTTACGGATGCACCAGAAACCGTCATACTGTCAGCGATAATATCGTCGGAATCAGGCGAGGTCTGGGCCATGTCCAGCCCTGTTCCGCTTGATGTTCCACCGACCTCTGTCGAGTTGAACCAGTTCTCGCTGCGCTCATCGCCGGAAACATCCGCGCCGGGCGGAAAATAGGTGATGCTGAATCCCGGCAGCGTTGAAGCTGGCGTACTGCCAACCCGGATATCACCATTGGTATAAATCAGTTCACCGACACCGAGACACAGCAGCATCTGGACGCGCATTTTCGTAGGATCAGCAGCGTCGAACCGGGTCACAGGCTGGACCACATAATCAGGGTAGATGCGCACCCGGCCAAACACCTCGCGAATCGGATCACCCAGCTTTGCGGTATTTGCCTTCGCCGGGTTCAGGTCGAGACTGCGCCCTGTGGATGATGTATAGCCCCCCGTATCGATACTGCTCATCATAAACAGCGAATAAGCTGCTGCAGCAACGGAGATGCCGACACCTATCCACGCGATGGTGGCGGCCTCCAGCCCGAAGGGCACCGGATAAAGCCGGACATCACTTTCAGGGTGGATCACGCAAGTAGCCCACTCACCTGGCGGAATGGACAGACCGTCAACCTCAATGGTTAACGGCGGTACATCCCGATCCTCGTAACCTTCAACATTCACCGCCAGCCAGTTTCGAAGGCTGGTTACGCCATGTTCATGCGTTTCGAGAGGTTCACCGGGAAGCCGGGACGGGTAAAAACGAATGGTCATTGCCAGAACTCCACTTTGACAAATCGCCGCTTAAACCGCGCTAACGGAAGAAACGTTACGTTAGAGCCTGGATTGCATTCCGCCACATGCAGCAGGCCATCAATACTGACGACAATCCCCACATGGGTGACGGTTGAGCCGGAATAGCAAGCTACGCCAGCCCCTTCGCAGGGGTCGCAGCGCTCCAGGGTAAGCATCATTTGACGCGCCTCCCGGTCGAGGCCGCCGTCGTCTTTCGTGACCCCGGCAAAATCAGGCCAGAGAGGCAAGCCCAAATCGCGGCGTATCTCGTTCACAATGCCAAAGCAGTCGAGCTGCGGGTATACGCGACCGCCCTTCAGCCAGGTGACTGAAAGGTATTTATCAGGGTTAAACATGATGGATTCCTTAGCTGATATAACGTAGTCCGGGGAAGACAGGGAGCGTGTAGCGGTAACGCGGCCAGGCCATATCGAGGACATTCATATAGCCCGCAGTGATCTGAACCTCTGTTGCCGTCCAGTAACCCGACTTGATTTTCAGCGTATACGGTACCGCCGCAGGCGCGGCTAAATCCGTGGAGATAAAACTGCGGTATGTCAGCGATGCAGACAACCTGTTAGCCAGGGCATTGCGGATCGTCGTGGACACAACACCATCTACATTGCACAGGGCGAATTTCAAATCTTGCGTACCGTCCGCGTTGCGCGCCGGCAGCGCAATGTCAATCGCGCAGGCGGTAAACGTTACGGTATTGCCGCTCTCTGTCGTCGCCGTAATATCCTCATACCCCTGGCACAGGTAGTGAATATCTGAGCCAACGGTGATCTGCAGCGTTTCAATGATCACCTCCGGCCCGCTGCTGGCATAGAGCCTGTTAAGTCTTGTCATGATTTTTACCCAATAAAAAAGGCCACCCGAAGGTGGCCTTAAAAATTGGTGTCGAATGTGGGTGTACCCTCACCGGCAGGATCGCTATTCCTCACTTTATTTCACGCTCCGGCTACGGAGCGGCATGAAGGACTTTCCCACAAATCGACACATGTTATTATGAAGGTGAAACGGTTTTAATCAAGCCTTTGGCCACTCCCTGTTAACTGCAAGATCAAGAATATCGCTGTTCACAATGAAGTCAGGGAACTCGGCCCATCCATCAGGCAGCACAGGTCGTTTCCAGAGTTCGAGTGTCGCTGTGAACTTCCAGTAAATCGGCGCCACCAGTGTTGGCCCCTCATAGATATCAGTGAACCGACATTTATAAAACTCCACCCCCAGCGGGGTTTGTAGCTTCATACAAAACCAGTCAGCGCCATCCGTTATTTTTTCCCTATACCAGGCTTCAAACAGCTGAGCCTGACCGTCAGTCTCCATAAACCATGACACACTGGCCTGCGTCGGCGTGGACGTATAAGCTCGCCTTTGCCGCGCGCGACCGGTGGTTAGCTGGGTTCGTTTTAACGGGCTTACAGGCTGGAATCCGTATCCTTCCTGCAGTGGCATTGGAAGATAGTCATGTGGGTAGTAGATATCAGTCATGCAGGCTCCCGGTAAAGTATCTCGAATAAAATTTCACCATTAACCTCAGGAGGGTTTTCATTTCAGAATAAAGCACGATGGAATCGAAGAAATCTCTGATTTTTTGGTTCAGATTAATGAAGATAAAAATCTTATTAAATCGAAACAAACACACAAGGCGATATATTTATCAACTCACCTCAAGAGCTAAAAGAAATCAAAAAAACAGCATTATCAATATATTAATTTTATTGGATTTAATGTGAACTTACATTGTTTCGGCACAGCCCCACATCAAAATAAAAAATGGCGATGCGCCGACAGGAAATATACGTCAATGTGACTGCTTGTTTAAAAGCAACTCCTGAAGAAGAAGCGCAATAGAAACAAAGATCAAAACCCCACAAAAAACAATTTTTGCAAAATCATAGTTAAACACGGTTGTAAGCGTATCATTATTATATAAGTGATTATGCCTATAGGAATAAGTTGTGTAGATGTCATCGCATATTTCAAGAATTCCACCGACAATCAAAACAAGCCAAAGAAATGAAAACTTCACTCGGACCTCCTTACGTTTACGTCTCCTATTGAAGATTAGTCCGCCAATAAAAAGAGGAATCATAAAAGCTATGAAGTCTTTAAATGTAAATGTTAACAACGCTTCCATTAATAAGATCCTTGTGTTTTCTTGTACCTACTCAGATTGTTAGACTTACCTACCTAATCAAGTCTCAGCTAATGCAGTTTAGCTTACCTAGGGCCGTGTCGTGTATAGTTTCCTTTTAGAGCGTTGCCAAAAGCCCCTTGTGGCATGGTAACCTCCTTTGTGAGTTCACCTTTTAACTGCCTGGAAAGCTGTCGATTATTCTGATTGAGTGTAGCGCTCAACTGCTCCGGAGTAATACCCTGGAGATGAAACTCCTGATTAATCGGCGCGTGTACAGTTGTTTGCCTACGGTTATCGCTGTTAACGTTCTGAACACCAGTACCAAACCCTGTGCGCCCCAGAGTTGCATCAAGCGGTTGGCCATTTCGAAGTGCCTCAAGCTGAGACACGCCGATCCGGTTCGTTGATGCCTGGTCGAAGACGTACTCTCCTTTGTGAACAATACCCGCTGGCTGATACTTACCACCGGGGCCTGTGTAACCGCCGGAGGCGAAGCCAACACCTGAAACAGCCTGGATATTTGAGACGATACTGGCAGTCTGCGCAGCGATTGAGGCCATAGCGATGATGTTGGCCGGATAAGGCGCGCTAACTGCACCGCTTGCTATAGCCTGCTGGATTTTCACCATTGAGTCCGCGATAGCGAATGCCTTGCTCGCAGCAAAAGCGACCTTGTAGATTGCCGATTGCTCACCAAACCCCGTTCGCATGATTTCAGCGGTGCTATCAAACAAGGACTGCGTGGCCGCAGATATGATGGTGTTTTTCTGAGCCTCTATGACCTGATTTGCATCCGCCGCACGTTGACGAATAGAGGTCATTCTGGCCTCACCCTCGGCAGTTATTTCACCGGCCTTCGCATAGGCTTCCTCCTGAGCTGCCAGCCAGCGCTGGAGCTCTTGCTGAGCCTGGTCATATTCGTTGATTTGCCCCTGCATCCCCTCAAAAGTTCCAGAGAGTCGCCCTCCTGTGGGTGTCAGGTTTCCTACAACATTACGAACCGTCGAGGGCAGTTGCATATCGGTGTTTTGATAAATATCTGCCCGCGTTTTTTCATATTCACCGGGGCTTTGTTGAATAAATCAGATTTCGGGTAAGTCTCCCCCGTAGCGGGTTG
>ERZ1026862.834-NODE-834-length-20128-cov-11.089224_pt1 | contig 20128 bp, 7 predicted proteins | sample MGYA00380161_ERZ1026862 | MGnify/ENA primary metagenome ERZ1026862 (study PRJEB33269, sample SAMEA4719797) | human gut metagenome | biome: human-associated habitat; feature: organic feature; material: feces | place: Cameroon | collected 2013-10 ... | reverse complement strand
ATTTTGTAACATCTTTTTACTCTTTGTACGATATTTGCATGGCGGACGGCGGACGGCGACCGAATTAGGAATTCTTGCTTAGGCAAGCGGCAGAGCCGAGCGGTGAGTTTTGAATTGTGAATTGTGCGCCAAGGCGCATTGTGAATTGTTCAATTTTGAGTTGGCTATAGGACAAACATAGGAGGCTATGGCGTCTCGCCGTAGCCACGCACCCACGAACAGTTAATCAATAATAAGCTGATTGAGCGTTTGCTATGGGAGGCTGCGTGGCTATGGCGTCTCGCCGTAGCCACGCACTCACGAACAGTTAATCAATAATAAGCTGATTGAGCGTTTGCTATGGAAGGCTGCGTGGCTACGGCGAGACGCCATTCTCATTTATTACTTTTTAATTGGTATTTATTAATTGGCTACGCCATCAGTCAGAAAAAATCATGTACTTCTTGTAAAAAAAACATGTTTTCGTGTCTTCATGTCAAAAAAACATGTCTTCTTGTCCTAAAGATACTGTCTTCTTGTCTTACGACGCGATGTCTTTATATCGAATAACGGACAGGATTTGCGTGTGATTTTTGGCGTTTTCGTCTACCCGTCCATCCCAAAAATTTCGTTAAATCACTTGTCAAATCATGTACATAAATTGCCTATTGGCTTGTCAAATCGTGCGATGACCCTTATTTTGTTAAGAATTGGCCATTTTTTGTTAAGTTTATACAACGGACTTGAGCGAATTTCAGCTTATTTTGCAGTGCTGACAGACATAGCGTAAGGCGTGTTGTCTCATGCAAATATTACTAACCACAAATAACGTACAATATGAGACCGCAAGACTATACTATTGAGAACGAACCTTGGCGACATTCATACGATGACGTCGAGGGCAAAATCAGGGAGCATGTGGAAAAGCTGGGGACTGAACAGGAAATAACCAAGAAACCCAAACATCACATTATTAAACATAAAACTAAATAGATAACATATTATTCACCTTTCAAATCATTTTTAATATGAGAAAACAATTATTACTAATGCTATCCCTACTGCTATATGCCGTAGGTATGGCGGCACAACAACCCGATTGGGGCTACAATCCCAACGCCTACCCTGACGAGCACGTCATTTATGTAGGACTGGTAGATGACAAAGGCAGTGCTGTACAAAGTTTTAATGACAACACTTACCTTGGAGCATTCATTGATGGTGAATGCCGCGGAATTGCGGAGGTAAGCCAAAAGTCTGTATCGGACACCAAAACCATTTATTATTTCGCTCTGCGTGTAAAGGGTTCGGATACAGACAATGGAAAGGCTATCTCGTTCCGTTTAAGTATTCCAGGAGCCAATATGTCTTATATTTACAACGACCTGAAGCCTGCCGCAAATGCCGTAACCTATACTAATAAGAAAACCACCGGTACGCTGTCAGACCTCTTCCCGCTGAAGTTTATCCAGCCTCTATATTATGGTTTCACCCAAGAGACAGTATCAGTTAAGGTGGGTGAGCAGATCAATTTGTTGGATTATATTACATTCGAGCCAGCGAATGCCAACATACCAGAATTAAACTGGAATATAAATAACGAGAGTGAGCGTGAAAATGTCAATATCGTAGGAAATAAGCTCACAGCCATTAAGTCAACTGGCAAGTATGGTTCCGTCGGCGTTTCCCCTAAGCTTTGGGACATGAAGAATACGGGACAGTATTCCAAAATTTCTGTACGTGTCATCCAGCCTGCCACCTCTATTGAGCTTCGCGACGAGTATAAGAATGGCATCACAGTTAACTTGGGCGACACTGCTGCCCTCAACACTGTGCTTCGCAGCGGCTACACCACAGCACCTGCCGACTGCAACGAGGAGCTGACATGGAAGAGCAGCGACGAGACTGCCATTCGTCCGATGGAAGGTAATGATATTGGCAAGTTTAATCCAGTAAAGACCGGCACATACACCATGACGCTTAGCGGCGAGAATGCCAGCGTGGACCTTAAGGTCACAGTCATTAAGCCGGTAAAGTATATCGAGATGGTTGGCTCCGTTAAGACTATTAAGATGTTTGTAGGCGAGAACCTTCTCAACATCCTTCCTGCCGGCTATAAGGTAATGCCGGAGGACGCTACAGACCGCAGCGTGAAATACGAAGTTAACCAAAGTTTTAGTGATCAGGGAGTGTACGAGGATGGTGACGGAGCTTATAAGTATACCGACATATTTGGTGACTTATATTTTAATGAAGGTGACGAGATGATCGCCCTTAAGCCAGGTAGAGTTCGTGTTAAGATAAATTCAACGCAGAATTCTCGAGCCTATTGCGAATACGAGGTTATCGTAAAAAGAGGTCCTACGAACATCACGTTCAAGCAGGAGGAGATGACTTTCTTGATGCCAAGAAAGGATACTGACAAGTGGGACATCTCTGAGGATATCCGTAACAACATCATCATGACACCGTCATGGCCTAAGTATGAAGAATATGAAGAGTACGATATAGCACAAAGCGATTTGGATATCAGATCTTATACGAAAGCCGTAAACCTGTATTATAATTTCGAGAAAGACAGCCTTTCTGCATCTATCGATAGTATAGGTGGGGAACGGATTAATGTCTCCTATTCATCTGAGCGCACCATCGCAACTGAAGAAGGACTCCAAAATGATGAGTATAATATTTCAAACCACTTCAACATAACGATTTTGGAGTCTCTTAAGGGATTCAAGGTGGACGGATACGTGGATATGGTAAGCACCGAGACACGCGACTTCGTGCTTACTCCCGACCCCGTTGACGCAGAGGTAGACCCGTCAAGAGTGGAGGTTACTATAACTCCTGACAGTTATGTTTCTGAGGAATGGAAGAGCATAGTAGAGATTGTTCCTACGGATGAGACCATGCTTAACTATACCATCAAACCTCATAGCGTGGGCAACGCCACTATCAGCGTGAAGCTCGACGGCGTAGAGGTGGCAACATCACATGTCGGTATCGGTCAGCGTTATATGCAGAAGGCAGGATGGAAGTGGGCTTCGCTCTATGGCGGCGGCGTGCGCTGGAACTCTCCTGAATACGAATTAGGCAACGTGGTGGAGGAAATCCGCTCAGAAGACGCCCTTCTCCATAACGACCCCGAATACGGATACTTCGGCGATATCAACAGACTGGAGTCTGGCACATGCTATAAGATTAAGGTGAAGGAAGAGGAGCCCGGTCTGCTTGACTTGAGAATCATGTACACCGGCGCTTACGAAGACATGCGGACTCATCGTCAGATTGTGCCGATGTGGAACTGGCTCGGCAATCCCTATCAGTATGACCACGATATCAACTCGGTGTTCTCTACCGAAGATGCATACGCAAACAAATTCAACGTGGGCGACCGCATCGTATCGAAGGACAACGGTTTCGCTGAATATAATGGCGAAAAGTGGACAGGCACCCTTACCACTCTGCATGCCGGACTCGGATATATGTATTTCAATGCAGCATCAGACACCATCAACATGGAACTCAAGTATGAGTGGAATATGCCTCAGGGCACTCCGGTGATGAACGCTCCCCAGCACAAGCAGAGCGTATGGACATACAACAGCGCTCCGTTCGCTGACAACATGACCATCGTAGCTGACCTCGGCAACGACTATTCGGCAGAACGCTTCACGGTGGGCGCCTTCGTAGGCGACGAGTGCCGTGGTGAGGGCGAGATGATAGACGGCAAGTGCTTCATCACCGTACATGCTGACAAGGGCGAGACCATTTCGTTCAAGCTCCATGACGCCGTCAGCGGCGAGATGCGCACCATCAACGAGCAGATGCCGTTCGCAAAGATGGCAGGTTCGCTCCGCGCTCCGCAGCGTCTGACTGTAGGTGGCATCGTCACCGGCATCACAGCAGCCGACATCGCATCTTCGGGCATCGCCGTTGTGGACGGACAGATAACAGTCCAGGACATGGACGTGGCTGACGTCATCGTATGCAACGCATCCGGTGCTGTTGTCTCAACCGGCGAGACCACCGTTACCGGCCTTTCTTCAGGCGTTTACGTAGTGAAGGTGAAGACCAAGGACGGCAAGACCGTTACGAAGAAGCTTGTCAAGTAAGTTGACTATACTAATATAACTAAAAGTTTCGCATGTCTCGAGACATGCGAAACTTTAAATAACCACTAAAAGAACCAAAGCGATGAAAAGCCACTTACACATAACCATACTGACGGCTGTGGCAGCACTCTTTCTGCATACCAGCGGCACAACAGCACAGAACATCACGGAGATTGCGAAGAGCGATCCCCTTATCATCACGGGTTCCGTAGGTACACAGAACACCTACTTTCACTCAACGGCAGGCAGCGCATACGCCTCGCCGCTGAGCAATACGCTGTTCCTCAACCTCAACATCAGCATGTATGGATTCAACATGCCTTTCTCGCTTTATTACTCCAACAACAATCTGGACTTCAACTATCCCCATATCTCCTTCAATCTCTCGCCGTCGTACAAGCAATGGCACGGACATATAGGAAGGTCGTCGGCAGGATTCTCGCCCTACGTCATGAGTATGTCGTACAACGGTGTGGGTCTGGAATATCGCACGCAGAAGTTCCGCGTGGGAGCTTTCTACGGCACGCTGCGCAGCGCCGTCAATGACGACCCGACATCGCCCTCGCCGCGCAATCCGCAGTATCGCCGCATAGGATGGGGATTCAACATAGGCTACGGCACGAGCAGCAACTACCTCGACCTTTATCTGCTCCGCGCATACGACCGCCGCAGCTCCATTGACGAGTACTGGCAGGAGCGCATATCGCCGCAGGAGAACATCGTGGTGGGACTGAAGGGAGGCGTGAGCATCAAGAACTGGATGTCGCTGACAGCCAACGTAGCCACATCAGCCTTCACCACCGACACACGCGCGGAGAAGGTGACGGACAGCAAGGTGACAAGATGGGACAAGGTGTTCGACACACGCTACACCTCCATGGCACGCTTCGCGGGCGACGCCAACCTCAACATCAACGCCGGCGGCGTGAACGCCTCGCTCTTCTATCGCATCATACAGCCCGACTATACGTCGCTCGGCACCTACTATATGGCTAACAACTATCACAGCGTCGGAGCCAGCCTCGGCACCACGCTCTTCCGCCGCGTGTCGGTGGCAGCCACGTTCTCCGCTCAGGAGGACAATCTCTCCAACAAGCAGCTCTATACCACGCGGGGCTTCGTCTATTCGGCTTTCATAGCCACACGCATAGCCAACCGCCTCAACCTTTCGTTCGGCTATAACGGCTACCTGCAGACGCAGGCTGACGGCACGGCACACGTGAACGACACCACTCGCGTACGTCGCGCCATGAACACCTTCACGTTCACGCCGTCCTACGCCGTGGACAACGACCAGTTCGGACACGCCTTCTCGCTCTCTGCCAGCCTCGTGCAGAACAAGGACCTCAACCGCTTCGCCACCGGCGTGAGCGACGTAACGTCCCTCGCCATCGGAGCCAGCTACGGACTGGAGGTGAAGGCATGGAAGACCAGCTTCCAGACCTCCATAAACCACCAGTCGTCAAAGGGATTCAACACGCGCTACACCAGCGACCTCGCCTCGGTGACAGCCAACCGCGCCTTCCTAAAGGACGATGCCCTCAACCTCTCAGCCACGTTCTCGATGTGCTACAATGAGGTGAAGCGACAGTCGAAGAGCCTGTCCATGGGATGCGACATGGCTGCCAGCTACAGCATCAAGCAGAAGCATCTCTTCTCGATGACAGCCGGATTCAACAAGTACGGCGACGTCAATATCACCAAGACACGTTCGAAGCTGGACGCCACGGACATCAACCTCAGCTTCAACTACACCTATACCTTCACGCTCCTCGAGATAAAGCGTAAGGCGGAGAAGGAACAGAACAAGTCGCTATAGTGTAACTTTAATTCCCACGATAAAATAAAGAACAAGATATGAACAGACTGAGATTCCACATCCTATCACTACTCATCATCCTGGGTGCCATGCTGCAGGCAGCCGCTCAGGACGTAATGGTGACGGTCAATCCGGTACAGCCCACGCTGCCTCCGCAGGCGATGCTGTACGTAGCCAATCCCGGCAACTACTTCAACGTAAGTCTGATCAACTCTTCTGGCGAGACACAGAACGTCTATCTCGTCATGGACCTTGAGCAGATAAATCCCAACTCGGGACTTTACGTCAAGATTCCTGCGCAGTATCAGCCCGACAAGCCCATCACGGTGCCTTCCGGCGGAACGCACATTCTGAGCATGGTGGAGATGAAGAATCTCTTCAATCATGTGCCGAATGACCGTATCGCCACGACGCCGGGTCTGTTCAGCGACTATGAGGGCGGCGCCTTCGGACTCCTGCCCGAGGGTCAGTATCGCATGCGCCTCGTGGCTTACCGCTGGGAGCCGGGACGTGACGCTCCCGTCATGGTGAGCAGCCCCAGCAGCGGACAGTGCATCTTCACTATATGCTACAAGGCTCAGGCGCCAGAGTTCCTGATGCCTATGCCCGGCATCGGAAGTTCTTCCGACGCTTCCGTATGCACCATGGACAAGCAGAACGCCCTCTTTACGTGGAAAGAACCCATCGTGACGTGCAATCCCGGCGCGGCACGCTTTACGTATAAGTTTAAGGTGGTGCAGCTTGTCGGCGGTCAGACGCCTGACGAAGCCATAGAGTATAATCCTGCCGTGTACGAGAAGTCGGGACTGATGTCGCCGATGCTGATTCTGCCGCAGGAGCGCATCCGCTCCATGATAGACGACATGACCTACGTGGCACGTGTAACGGCGGAACAGTCAGGTCTGGGCAGCAATTATCTCAACTACTCCATGGTGGAGAACGACGGCAAATCCGACCTCCGCCTCTTCCGCTTCGAGCCTGACGCCACCACCGTGGTGACGCCCCCAACGCCCGACAACAAGGACAAGGAGGACAAGAAGGATGAGAAGGATGAGGAGGAAGACGACGAGTTCGACTTCGGATTCGGCAGCGGCAAGGAGGAAGTGACTGATTCGGTATATAACTTCCGCAATCCGCAGATCATCCGCCCGAGTTTCCCCGGCAATGCAGGAGCCCGCAAGTCATTCACGGGCGACGACATCGGCGTGGAATGGAAGAAGGCATGGTTCGTGGGTGGCGTAGGCGAACGTCAGGACACGGTGAAGATCAATTATGAGGTGCAACTTTTCCGCGGCGAGCCAGAAATGGACCGCGCCGACATCTTCGCCTCAGAGCCGGTCTACACACACTCCACGTACGACCTTTCTGACTCCATCAAGTGGGAGAAGATCAGCGACAAGGTGGTAGCTGGCGACTATATGGTGCTGCGCGTGCTCCCCAAGAGCGAGAACGTACAGTCCGTGGCGTTCGTCAACGACTCCGTCAACGTCATCGACTTCGCCCTCGCACAGCGCATCAGCCAGAAGTTCTTTCAGTGTTCGTCAATGGTGAACATCGAGAACCTCAAGCCTACGAAGAAGTCTGCCAAGGACTTCATAGGCAAGGTGGTGGGCATCGGACAGTATCAGCTCACCATCGACGAGATGAAGGAGAACGGCAAGGACGGCGGATTCCGCGGCAACGGTCGTGTGGAATGGTCGCCGCTCGGATTGTCGCTGATGGTGAAGGTGGAGTTCGATTCGCTCTTCATCAATACCGACGACATCGTTTATGCCGGCAAGGCTAAGGGCATGAAGGGCGACACATGGGCGTCGAACAACGGCGAGCAGGTGGACAAGCTCTTCTCCGACTGGGGCATTGACAACCTCATCGGCGACACTGGCATACCTTATGCTAAGATGTTGCAGAAGGAAGCGTCAAACAGAGGTCGCGACATCGCCAAGCAGCTCAGCCTCGGCAAGTATTATGACTATTACCATCGAGCCAAGGACTTCCTCACGGAAGGCAGGCTTGACAACATCATGATGCCGATGAAGCTGCCGAAGTCAGTTAACAAGACTCCGGTGGACATCCAGATTGTCAACGTGACATTCGCTCCTTCGTGGGCTTCAATGGACCTTATCGGTACGTTCACGCTGCCCGAAAGCCGCTATACGGACAACAACATCCTCATCCTCGGTGCACCGCACACATGTATAAGCCCCGACCGTCTGTTGCCGGAGAGCGGATCGATGTGTCTGCTTTCCACCATAGACGTGAAGGAACCGTCGTCCGGTTTCCAGATTAAGTTTAAGGCTCCGACCGACATCACCGTGGCTGACGAAGGTCAGGCACCTGCGGACGGATGCTACATCAACTGGCAGGCTGACTCTTTGGCTGCCTTACACATCGACATCGACATCGCCATTCCTAAGCTGAAGAAGGTGGCTAACGGCACCGCTACGGAAGAGCGACCCGTGCTGAACATCCAGACTGACGTCAAGGACTGGAACAACTGGACGGCAAGCGCTGCGATGGACGACTTCGAAGCAGAGGCTCTTCCGGGCTGGACATTCTGCCCGGGTGCCATTGTCTACGACCACTCCACAACGGTGAACGACAACAACATGGGATCGTTCCCCGCCGGATATGACAAGAGCAAGGCTGACATCCGCACCAACGACAAGGAATGGATGGGCCTTTACATCAGCAAGGTGGGCGTAAAGTTCCCGAAGGCTATGGAGGTGGGCAAGGAAGACGGCGACGGTGACCGACGCCTTACTCTCGCTGCCAAGGACATGTTCTTCGACAAGTCGGGCGTTTCGCTCAAGTTCGGTGCGGAGGACATCATCAGCGCGAAGACCGGAAAGCTCGGAGGTTGGGCGTTTACGCTCGACAACGTGGGCGTGGAGTTCCTGCAGAGCAACTTCGAGAAGGCTTACTTCGACGGCAACATGAAGCTGCCGCTCGTCAACAGCGACATCGCCTACACATGTAATATATATAACCAGAAGCGATTCAAGAAGGACAACGACAACGGCTACGCCTATATATTTAAGGTGCAGCAGGTGGAGGACATCAACTTTGACTTCATCCTTGCAGAGGCAAACCTTGAGCAGAAGCAGACTTACTTCTTCCTCGAAGCAGAAGACCAGGCGGACGGATCGACGAAGACCCGACTGGAATTCTCGATGGGCGGAAGCATCACCATCGGTTATGCTGACGAGATTCAGGGCAAGCTGGACGAGGTGAACAACAAGGTGGAGGCTGCCAAGAACCGCTCGAGCTTCGTGAAGAAAGCCCTCGACGGACTGCCGCTGAAGCTCAGCATCCCCGGCATCCACTTCACAAAGATGCGCATTGCCAACTGTTCTACGTGGGAATCAATCTACGATAAGGAGGAAACACAGAAGAAGGCACACGCAGCTCAGGCTGAAGAACTGAGACGTTCGGCGTGGAAGACGCTTTGCGAGGAGAAGGAACGCAACCTCGGTTCTGAGGACAAGCCCATCTATTTCAACATGGGCGAATGGTCGTTGGCTTCTTTAGAGAAGAAGATAGGCCCGTTCTGCTTCGGCATTACACGCTATGACCTCGGCTATTCGGGTGGCGCAATGACGCTCGACCTTGAGGGAAAGATTGGCTTGCTGGAAGACCTCGTGGTGGCAAAGGCTGGCATTCAGTTGCAGGCAGAGGTGAAGAACCTCGACGACATCAGCAACATCTCGCTGGAATATAAGGACTGTCTGTTTAATTCCATCGAGGTTTCGTCCAACCTTCCGGGCATCACCATCTCGGGAAGAATGGACGTCATACGTCCTAACGACAAGGTGAAGGACAAGGGATATAAGGGCCACCTTAAGTTTGCGCTCCCCGGCAATCTCTTCACATTCGACTCAAACGGCGGCTACTTCGAGCACAAGGAGGAAGGCAACAACTTCACTTGGGGCTACTTTAACATCGCTATCGGCTCGGCTGTGGGTCTGCAGATTCCGCCAATCGAGCTTAACGACATCCACGGCGGCTTCTACTTCAACTGCCGAAAGGACCCGAAGGACGCAACGAAGGCCATCGCTCAGAAGGGCGTCATCGGCGTAACGGCTGGTTTGGGCATTGCAGCGTCGGGCGGCGACAACGTCATCGGCGGCAAATTCTCGCTCACCGTGGTATACGACAAGACCCACAAGCGACTCACCACCTTCATGCTTGACGGCAACGTAAGTGCTATGGCTGGCTTGGTTAATTCGAGAGCGTCCATCGTTTATCAGAACGACGACCAGTCGAAGTACCTGCGTCTGAACGTCACGGTTGACGCCAAGGCGGACGGACTCGCAAAGAAGTATGCGGGTGAGATTACGAAGTACACGGAACAGCTTGCAGACAGCAAGATTCTGAAGCAGATGCAGGCTCTCAACGACACCATAAAGACCACTTACGACAAGCTGGGATCAATGGCTGGACTGGACAATCTCCATCAGGAACACAGCACGGAGGAGAAACACGAGAGCAAGGATGAAAACAAGAACGAAAACAAAGATAACTTCAAGGCAACGTCAGGAGCCAAGATATCACTCGACTTTGGACTTACATGGCGCGACAAGGGCGTTACCTTCGACAAGGTGAAGTGGCACCTCTATCTCGGCAAACCGCAGAAGAGCGAACGCTGCCAGTTCATCCTCATCGACCTTGAGGCGAAGATTGTGGAAGTGAAGATCGGAGCGGATGCCTACTTCTGTGTGGGCAACGAGCTGCCAGACAACGGCGCTCTGCCTCCTATCCCGGAGAACATCCGTCAGTTCCTCACCGGCAGCCGCGGCAGCAACGGCGTTCAGTCGGCTGACGTAAGCAAGGCTGAGCGTGCCCGCGAGGAAGCCATCAGGGAATTCCGCGCCAACGCCACGGGTGGCGTAATGCTCGGAGCAAGCGTATGGGGCTACATCAATGTAGACCTCGGCATTCTCTATGCCGACATGGGCGCAGAGGCTGGCTTCGACGTCAGCATCACGCACATCGGCGACGAGGTATACTGTGTAGGCGTTCCCGGCGCAGCAGGATGGAAGGGATGGTACGGCGAAGGACAGCTCTACGCATATCTCTATGCCAAGATGGGTCTGCGTCTGAACCTCTGATTCTGGAAGGGAAGCATTGATCTCGTGGACGCAGGCATCGGCGGCGTACTCCAGATGGGCTTGCCTAACCCGAGCTACTTCACCGGCGACCTCCGCATGAAGCTCCGTCTCTTGGGCGGCCTCATCAACTTCAACCGCCGCTTCCAGTTCACTTGCGGCAAGAAGTGCGACATCTTCTACGGCAATGCGCTTGACGACTTCCAGCTTTGGGGCGAATCGTCAATTGGCGAGGAGGTAAGAAAGAACGGATGGAACCACAAGATGACCATCAGTCCTGACCTGCCCACCGACTTCACCATCACTCCGATGGCACGTCTTAACGAGCAGTATCCGCTGCTCGACCAGACCGATCTCCACCGACATATGAAGCAGGTGGAAGCCGAGAGAGAAATTCTCGAGACCACGTCAACTCGTACGTTCCGCTTCAATCCGTCGACCAGTCAGGTTAAGCTCTACGAGTATAGCGACTCTACAATGCGCGACAGCGTGATACGTTACTATAATATAGAGTTCAACGCCACTAAGGTGACGGTACGAGGAATGCGCAGCCTCAACCCCAACCGCTTCTACAAGCTCGAGATTACGGGCCTTGCCAAGGAGCTTCGTGCGGGCAAATGGCAAGATCCCCAGACATATAATGTCGATGATGGCGATTATGAAAATGTGCCATGGGAGCAGACCAAGGCATTCTACTTCCGTACCGGCGACGGCATGAACATTCAGGACGGAGGCGACCTCCAGTCATTTGTGGCTGTGGCTTATCCGTCGAAGTATAATGAGCTGAAGTCGGCTGAACCCGTCATTGCTTATGCCACTGACGTGCAGAATCCGCTTATCGTGCTCAAGGAGAACAACGTACTGAACCGCCTCTATTCTGACGGCAGACTCAAGTGGAAGCTGAAGAAGGACGGCAAGGTGATTGAGGAGCAGTTAATGAAAGCATATACGGATAACAGAGCGTATGCCTCTTTCAACACCAAGGTTCTGCCGGGTAACTCATACAACCTCGTGCTCGACTATGAGAAGACCAAGACGACGGTAGATACATTTTTAGTGGAGAAGACGATAAGCTTCAGTGAGGGCAACTACTCTAAGTTCACTAACGGAGCCAGTCCTAATGGTTTGCCGCCTAAGACTATTGGTGCATATAAAGTGGTAAAAATCATAAGCTCAAGACGCTATTTAGTACCACAGCCTAAAGCGGAAATTAAAGAGAGTCCCCTAAGAGACATTTTGAACAAGGATCGCCACTTCGGACCGTCGTTCCATGGTCCGTACATGGATGCCAACGAGAACGTCGACCTTTATGCTGACGCTATGTCGCCGCAGACAAGGAAGACAAGGGTGACCAAGTCGTCTGCCATAACGAAAGCATCGTCAGGCACGACCTCTACATCGGGCAACACCTCTTCGTCCGAGACAACACCGACAAGGCGACAGCCCACAACGCAGACTTCGCCATCCGTCAATTTAGGCACTCGCATAGTGCCCAAGTCGGACGATTCGTCATCTTCATCGTCTACAGAGGAGGTGAAGAAGGAGGAGCTGTCCCTGACGAGAAAACCTAACGGCACGTTGTCGGGAGGAATAAAGAAGACTGACGACGACGCTCTGCAGTCAGGCGTGACAGACGTACAAATGATGACACCCGGCTCCACATTGTTGGGCAACAAGGCGGACGACAAGGCGGCTCCTGAAGGCATGGTATGGATGTGGGAGTTCGTATTCACCAGCTACGACACCCGTTATATCGAAGAAAAGGTGGTAACTAACCTCATGGACCTCAACGTCACAACCATTGACGGCGACTGGACAACTGGCTACAACGGCAGACCGCTCGACTATGAGTTGCCGTTCATCGGAACAAAGGTCGGTATGATACAGTATGACGGTTCGGATCTCAGCAACATCCCCGATGTGGAGATTGGATATAAGACTTCGAAATCGGAAAGACAGAAGAAGTATCCTAACACCAATACTCTCCTCGCCTACTACGATCCGTTCTACTACATCAGCTACCTTGCCAACTGGGCATTGATAGGCGGATGGAACATCGAGTCAGACCGTATACAGACTATGGTGACCACCACCACGTCGCTCACCTACAGCGACCTCGGCGGCAACTACAGCGGATTCCTTGCAGAAGGCGACGTCAACTACAACATCGTGCACGACTGGGAGAAGATTCGTCGCAACTCTGTCTATCCGTCGGGAGGTTACGGTTCGGAATATCCGCTGCCGCTCATCGACAATGACCGTTACGACTACGTGAATCCTATCAGAAGCCACGCCACCATTCCGGAGTATAACCCCAAGAACCCGGCAGGCGACATTCTTAAAAACATCGCCAACGTCTATTACCTCGCTGAGGACGTGGACAAGAAGATAAAGGAGAATGCCAAGGTGGTGCTCGATAAGGGTGGAACCACGTTCAAGACAAAGCGTGCCAACGCTGTGGAAGAATGGAACCTCCAGCACCTCGGAACCGACATCATAGTGTCGCGAGAGGGTCTGAACGAGACTACGCAGATGATAAAGATACCATACTATCAGATGACGCTGCTATGGTGTGGCATCATTGACAACTCCGAGTCAGGACGTAAGGTATCGCTCAACAGCATCATGAAGGGAGCAGGAAAGCGAGCCACACCGCGCCAGAGCAAGAGTCAGAGCCGCATGGTGCTCTTCACCTTCACGGGCGACAAGGGCTATCCCGAAGCTTCGTTCAAGGCTAAGGAGGCGATGAAGAACCTCAAGAAGATGATTGTCCGGACTTACCGTATCGACGACTATGACGTACAGAAGAAGGAGTATACGGTATTGCACAACAGCAGTAAGCGAGACATCACCATCAGCGAGCCGTTAAAGAAATTCTATTAACAGACCATAAAACGTACAAATATGAAGATAATGAAAGGACTATCAGCCGCATTCGCCGCCACCTGCGCTTTCGCCGCCATCACAGCGGTGGCGAGTGTCGGCTCACGAACCGGATATTCCTTCTATGGAGGAACACAGAACGACACCATCCCGACAGCCGGCAAGATGCTGCCGGGAGAGGTGGCGCAGGACACCACGGCTTTCAAGGGCAAGCCATACGAAGGCTCCGACATCATGCTCACGGCACGTGCCTACGGCGACCGCATCGTGCTGAGATGGGCTCCCTCCGACTATGCTGCATGGATGAGGCTCAATCTCATCGGATATAACATATATCGTTGGGACGAGAAGAACCATTGCGACACGCTGGCATTAGCGCTCAAGCCCAAGACGCTGGAGGAGTTTCGTGCCAAGTATGCGCCTAACGATTCGGTAGCCACCATCGGCTACGGACTCATCTACGGCGACAACCTGAAGAAGCCCACCGAGACACGTGAGGAACCGGGATCGTACGGATCGATGCTCGAGCTGTATGACGACCAGGTGACGAGCCTTGCCTTTGCCATCCTCGCATCCGAATGGCGTCAGGACCTCGCGGAAGACATGGCAATGCGCTTCGTCGACCGCAACGTACGCAAGGGAGCACGCTATACGTACATCATCCAGCCCGCCCGCCGCTTTGAGAACGACAACATGTTCATCAAGGGCAAGGAGGTAAGCAACGTGGAGAACAAGCCCTACGTGCCCGCTCCTTACAACGTGGGACTGACGGACAGCATCACCGGACCGCTCGCCGTGACGCTCTATTGGACCGACAAGCACAACTCGTCGTTCGAGATTGAGCGCCGCGTGGCTGGCACGCAGGAATGGCGCCGCGTCAACAGCAAGCCCTACATGCCGATGTATAAGCAGGACCTCGACGACAAAGACGAGGAAGTGATGTACGTCGACAAGGTGCCGCAGCCCGGAACCTACGAGTATCGCGTGATGGCGCACGACGCTTTCGGCGACACCACAGCACCGAGCGAGACGCTAACCGTAAAGGTGGGCGACATGAAGCCGCCTAAGGGTCCGACCATCACACTCGTCAACATCGACCGTCCCGACGAGACCGACCCCACAAAGCAGATATTCGCCACCATCACGTGGGAGAAGGACACCGTGGAAGCCGACCTCGCAGGATTCCTCCCGCTCTACTATAACGAGCGATTCACGGGCAACGACTGGAAGCCGCTCTGCGAACAAACGCTTCCGGCGGACGCAAGGGAGGTGAAGGTGGACGTAACCGGACTCTCCACTGGCATGCTCGTCATGGCGGCATACGACGAGGCTGGCAACGTGGGCTACTCCATGCCCGTGCAGCTCCGCATCAGCGACATGAAGGCTCCGGACGCTCCCGGCAATCTCCGTGCTGAGGTTTCGGCCGACGACGGCACCATCACGCTGCGCTGGGACAAGCCCGCGGACGACGACGTGGCTTACTACGAGCTGGCTTACGCCAACGACACCACCCACCACTTCCTTATGCGCAACCAGGGACAGCTCAAGGACACGATGTTCGTAGACACGGTGCAGATGACCGTCAATCAGCGATTCATCTACTATAAGGTGCGTGCCGTGGACTACAGCAACAACACCGGTGAGTTCTCGCCCATCCTGCAGGTGGAGCGACCGCACATCACACCACCTACACAGCCTCACCTCGACTCGGCTTGGGTGGACAATTCGGGCATACACATGGACTGGGTGACCGGACTGGACGCCGACATGTATTACCATCGCATCTACCGCCGACTGGAGAACCGCAGCACGTGGGACCTCATAGCCATCGTCACAGCGGAGGACGTGCTCAAGGCAAGCCCCGACGGAGTGATACATCTCACCGACAAGCCGCAGACCAACAACACGTATTACTATGAGTATATGGTAGTGTCGTTCAACCGTTCGGAGATAGCTTCCGAGCCAAGCCTCATCTTCTCGGCACGCTTCGCCGACTTTACGGAGGCAGAACTCGGCATCAAGGCAGTCGGAACCTATGACACCGTAAAGGACGAAGCACGTCTCTCATGGGAGCATAAGGCAGTGGACGGCAAGCAGACACCTTACTATTACTGCGTCTATCGCAAGGGCAAGGACGAGGCAGACTACACCTTCCTCTGCTCCACAGAGCCGGACATGCCGCTCCATACCGACCAGCTCCTTTCACCGGGCGAGTCAGCCAGCTATTACGTCGTGGTGCGCTTCACGGACGGAAGACGCAGCCAGCCTTCCAACAAGGTGACGATAACGGCTCCGGCGAAAGCCCCCTCTAAGGCGAAATAAGTAAACATCACAGAAAAAATCACAGGCAACATCCATCCGAAATGAAAAAGACAAGACTATTCATAACCAAGCTTCTGTCGCCACGGGGTGTCAGGACGCGTATGTGGCAACTCCTTACATGTTGCCTGTTGGCAGCCATGCCGCTGCTCACTTCCTGCGGAGAGCTATTCGACGTGGACGAGGCGGGCGAGACAACGTCAGCGACGATGAAGATGGACCGCGACACCGTCTTCATCATGCCAGGCGACTCGCTGCGTCTGACCGTCACTTTCTCTCCGCCCGAAGTGAAGGACAAGGGCGTGATGTGGCTCATCGACCAGCCCGAAATAGCACGTCTTTGCGTCGACACACTCGTGGCGCAGCAGCCCGGCACCGCCTACGTCACGGCAATGTCGTCAGCCACAATGCGTCTGGACACCTGCGTGGTGACCGTAATGACCCCGTGGACAGTTGACCGTAACAAGTACTTCTTCGACACCGTCGTCTACGCCGACATCAGCGTAGCCGGCAGACAGCTCGGCGACGACATAGCCGTGGCTGCCTTCGTGGACGACGAGCTGCGAGGCATAGCCGAACTGAAGGAGGCGAAAGGCAAGCGTTATGCCGTCATCCGCGTGTACGGTCCGGTGAGCGCCTCTGACGAGGACATCATCACCTTCAAGTGCTACGACCGGCGGGAGGTGCGCCTACGCACCTTCGACGTGCAGCTGCCCTTCGACGGCGAGACGCACGGCACGCTCTCCAAGCTGATAACATTACACCTCGACTGACGTTTAAAGGAGTTATGAATCTATAAAACCCGACAACTATGAAAAAGATATTCTTACTGATCCTCACCGCCTTAGCTTTCGCCTCCTGCACGCTCTACATGGACGAGCCGGAAGACGATAAGAAGGGCAAGGACGACAACATAGAGAACGGCGACGGCTTCAGCGCGCCGCGTACCGACGTGACCGCTGACGGCACCACCACCTACCAGTTTAACCCCACCACAAAAGTCTTCGACGAAACAAACTCTCAGTACGTCCTCAATGTCGAAGACTCTGTGGTGTGGCTTTCCACCTCAACGCCCTACGAAATGATACCGCAAGTGGGAGACGCTATCTATTCCAATTTCTCCGAAACATTCCCGGACGCAATGATTGGAAAGGTGGTGTCGGTAACGAAGGAGAACGGTATGATAAAGTGTGTTTGTACAGACACCACATTAGGTCATGTATACAAGAAGCTGGACATACATGCCAGCATTAACGTAGCTGACTATATGGATCCTGCCATCGCGGACAAGTCGTTGGCTGAGAAGCGAAGATATGCCATGCAGAGGACGAGGGAGGAAGGTGCTGGTGAACCATCAAAATGGGATATCACTGTTGAAGTTGAGGGTCAGAAGGATATAATAAAAAAGAACTATGCATCAGGATCCTTGTCAGGCTTTTTTAAAGTTAGATATTTGTCGTTAGAATATAGAAAGGTGGATGTTGATTTAAGTCTTGAAAAAAGTACTTTCAGATTTATCTTTACGGATTCCACCGTAGTCTCCTGGTCTTACAAGGCAGGTTGTACAGCATCATTCGATTATACTTTATTAGCAGTCGACTCATTGAATAAAGGTGATGTGGCAGCGTTTCCAATAAAGAAGAAAATCGAAATACCTATAGGCTCAACCCCAATTGTATTTGGCTTAAACCCATCAATTGTCGCTTCTGTATCAGGAACACTTGAGGCAATAGGCGTTTATCGTAGCACAACTGTACAAGAAATTGGCTTGATTAAAACAGAAAAAGACAAAGAGCCTAAAGGTTATAAAAGAAACTATGAAAAATCAGGTTTTGATGCAGGTAATGTATGTAATGGTAATTTGACTCTTCAGATAAAAGCTAACTGTGAAGGTTATCTTGCTTTTAAGAAACTGGATAGGTTTGCCAAAGCATATATTTCTGTTACAGTGGGACCTCAACTTAAGTGGAGTGCTGATACAGACGTTAGTGACTTGGGAATACTTGTGAACAAGCCGAATACTATAGAGGCTGGCATCAATCTGGACATAACTGCAGGAGCAAGATTACAAATTTTAGAGGGTAAGCCATTATGGAATGTCAATATTCCGCTATTTAATAAATACTTCCCAATTCTGACATGGTATGTCTCGCCTGCATTGATAAACTTAGAGATTATTCCGCTTGACTATATCTCGGATATTAATGTAACCAAGAGACGTTATCGTGCAAGAGCTACTTTTGTTAATGCTCCAAAGGAATTCAATCCATGGCTGATGATATTTGATGATCAACATACACTAATAATGACAGATGGATTGAAGAAAAAGAAGACAGTAGTATATAACGGAACGACAATTTGGGAAAAGGAATTCGAAATTGACAACAAGTACAACCATACATATTATGCCATGGCTGGCTTTGATGATACGGATAATAGAATGATATATGCTGACAAGATACCATTCGGAGTTAAGGCCGTATTAGAGTTAGACAAATGCGGTCAATACTGTTCGTACACGGATTTCGACAACAAAAGGAAACCGTTCGGATATGAGGTAAGAGGAGTCTTGAAGAAGTATGGTTCAAGTGCGGTCACCGAATGGGGTATCCGCTTTGAATTGTGTAAGCTGGATGGTACGAAATTAGCGACCTCACAACTTGCAAAGTTTAAATTGAAGGACGGCAAGACATCGTGGGGAGTAAGAATAAACACCAAGAAGGGCGGTAAATACCTGCTCCGGGCAGTACCGTTGTTCCATACTTCATACAAATACGAGAGACCGACCGTCTTAGAAGATAAGGCTGTAGAAATTATTATTGACTCTGAATATGGAGAAAGTAGAGAATCCTTGCCAGACCCCGAAATGTATGTTGACATAGAACAGACGAAGTAGGGCTAAACATAATATTGAGGCTTTGCAGTAAATATAGCTGTTTTCTTGCCGTTATCGGCAAGAAAACAGCTATATTTGCATATTATTACTCACTTTTTATGCCGATAACGTATGGAATAAGCAAACCGTAAGACAATGCAAATATCGTACAAGAGAGTAAAAACCTGTTACAAAATAAAAATTGATTCTAGAGTTATGGATTGCTGTTTTTATGGTGTAATTCTGTGCAAACAGCACCCATACTTAACAATAGCGCCACTTTTACACTACAATAGTGGCACTATTAGAGTGTAAAAGTGGCGCTATTGCATGATAAAAGTGGCACTATTGTAGTGTAAAAGTGGCGCTATTGCAGCAAATTATGCTTGTTTATATCCCTTATTCATTGCACACTTCTTTCCATGTCGGCATAATCGACTGTGCGTAAATAAGTTATCGCTGCACGCTCAAAACTCAAGAATTTCGCACCAAAGATTTCGTTGTGCGCTGAGCGAGGAGTATTGAGCGTTAGAAATGCAAATATTGTCAGGCTGACTAACCGCTAAACAGAAATTTATCTGTGAGGTAGCTGTGTTAGGCAGGGCTTTAACAAAAACCTTTATCCACATACCTTTTGTTGTCACACCCTACGGGTTCATGATATCGTTTGGCGAATGGGCTTTACGAGAGCGTTGCTCTCGACACCCATCCTCCAAACGATATCATGAGTGATGCCGAAGCATCACTGTGCCAACAAAAGAAAAACATAAAAAACACAAGGTAGCGGACGGCACCCGCCGTCCGAATTAGGAATTTTGAGTTTTGAATTATGCGCCAAGGCGCATTGTGAACTGTCCTGTTTTGAATTAATAGAACGAAATCTTCCAATTAAGAATTGAATAATTCAAAATTGCAGGCGAAGCCGAGAATAATTCAAAACTCAAAATTCCTAAATCCTAATTCGGGTGTTACACACCCGTTTGTGTTTTTCTTTGTTTTTTCCGATTATGGGCGCGTGCTGTGCACAAATAAA
>ERZ1026862.832-NODE-832-length-20204-cov-14.979850_pt1 | contig 20204 bp, 18 predicted proteins | sample MGYA00380161_ERZ1026862 | MGnify/ENA primary metagenome ERZ1026862 (study PRJEB33269, sample SAMEA4719797) | human gut metagenome | biome: human-associated habitat; feature: organic feature; material: feces | place: Cameroon | collected 2013-10 ... | reverse complement strand
GCTTCAATCTATCTACTGTCAATTGAATGAGGGAACGGCCGACACCCATCACATCAATGAACTGCTTTGGGTAATCGGGGGTTGACATTGGCCAGAAGCGGCTGCCTACGCCGCCCGCCATAATAATTACTTGTATATCGTTGTGCATTTTGTTTTTATTTAAAAAGGTATAAACTCAATAATTCCGTGTAATTGCTAATTGAATGACTTCCAGAGAACGAGACCATTTCATCATGTAGATCATCGTATTTATCCAAAGATTGACTTAACGCCTTAACCAGACTTTCCTCATTCAAGTCAAACAAACAACCAATACCGTTGTCAGCTATTTCTTTGGCAAACGCAGCCTTTTTATTTGTAACCACAGGCATACCTAACGCAATTGCATCCATATAACTTGTGGCACCGATAGGTCCAAGCTTCTTCTTGTTCTCTTCCAAAGGTATAACCATAACCTTAGTATTTAAGCAAAGCTGCAACATCGTAAGGTCATTCGGCTTGTCTTGGAAAAACAAGTCTACATTCTCTCCTTCTTTATATTCTGTAGGGATGTGCTTTTTGTCAGTAACTATAACAGCTCGTCTGTTCGGCATAAGTCGCATACTACGAATAAAAAGATTGTGATTTCTTGATGTCTTTCCATTATCCAAGAAATCATAAGTCTTTTTTGAGTTCAACGTTTGCTTATTCTTGTCATACCACAGTTTCTCAGGATACCATGGGTTATATACAACTTGTCGACCATCATGAATGCATTTTTGAGCCTCCTTCATTAATTCTTCCGTGAAAAACACAGAACAATCAGACTTTGCATACTTCATCATCTTGTCGAATGGAGGATGATGGAATACCGTCACTAAGCGTGGACAGAACAGGTGGAATTTATTTAGAACGCCAAACTGCTTAGATACGGCGGTCAATACGTCATAGACAACATCGTAATTAAAACACTTAACATACAGTTTCAACAACTCTAATTTTGAAGGATTTGCAACCTTGACGAAGTCAATCTTACCCCCCCCCGAATTGTTTTTTAAGGATTGCAGAATCAGGAGTTTCAAAATGATCGATCATCTCATTGACACCAAAGAGATGATGGCTCGGCATCACGCCATCTTCGATTCTTTCCCAAGCATTGTAATTAGAAATAAATAATATTCTCATAGAAGTCTGAATTATGCATTAATAAATCTGTTATACTCACTAACAATAAACTTATTCATAGCTCTCAAGTATTCATTGTTTTTTTGCTTGATAGCATTGATAGCGTCAGTATGTCCCCAAATATTTTTGAGGAAAGCCACCCAATCCTCAGGTTTGTCAGAAGCGAACAAAGGCGCGTCATCTTTTCTGAACACACCAGCCATACTATGAGGATGAACCAGAGTCACCTTATCGAAAGAAATGGCTTCGAAAGTCTTAATCTTCAAACCCGTACCTTGATAGACAGGATTGATAGCAACATCTGCCTTTGCATAAAACTCTGCAGGATCGTCAATATAACCCATAGCAGTCACACCATCAATCTTACCCAATGAAGGCAGAACCTTACAAATACTACCACCAACAAGAAGTTCTGCACTTGGAAAGGTTTTTTTTATAACAGGAAATACTTCTTTCAAAAACCATTTGATACCATTCTGATTAAATTCGTTATTACCAGACAAGAACACCATCTTCAGATTACCCATTACTGGCTGTGGATGATGATTATACTTTCCATACAGATTATACACCTTGCTGTTAGGAGAAAGAATCTGGAAATAATCAGCTTCCTGCTCCTGTAAAGCAAAGATATGAGGACAACGCTGCATAGCCTTGGCCTCAGTATCAGCAGTAATGCACATTGTAGGCATACCTATCTTCAAATCTTTATAAGCTATGGCATCATGTGTGGCTATAGCTTTCTTTGGAATTTTGATATGCTCAAAAAGACGAGACAAATACCAATAATTAATGACACAGATATCAAAATGATATTGAGCATCGAGTCTGTCAACCAATGCATCTAAGCCAACAGGATATTGGTCATCAATCTTCCAATGACTATGATAGAATTTCTTTCGATAAACCTTTTTCAAATTAAACATAATTTTCTGCAGCTTACCGACTTGTAACAAATGAAATCGTTCTCCCCAAAACAATGAGGTTTTCTCCAAACTTTCCTTATATTGCTTAGGGTCTGTTTTTAAACCAGGCTCGTTGATATAAAGGAGATGAACCTCATGTCCTAAGGACATAAACGTTTCTGCCTGTGATAATATCCACCATCGATTTCCCGCATCTGTAGGATGCGTAGGGCATTTAGAAACTATTAATATTTTCATTGTTATTTGGTAGTTATTTTGTTCATTATTTCGCCCATCATTTTCAGGTATTCGTCATATTTATCTAGAGCAACTTTTCTCACATGCTCACAAGGAAATTTTTGAATTGCATCAACTATTACGGAAGCTTCAACATTACAAATATCATTATCTATTGGTTTGACATAATTCTTCAATCCGAATACCCCCATGATATGTTCTACCTTACTAGAACCATCCCTGACCGTGCGGTTGAAGAAATCTTTTGTTCCCCAATGATCTATGCTAAAACATGGAACGGCATTGTGCAAACTTACAATTATAGGATGCATATTGCTGCCAACATATCCACTTGCATATTTAATAAGCGCATACCAATCAATTGATGACAGAGGTACCTTTATCTCATAATCAAAATGATGCTGATACCTTACGCCTCCAGGCATAGGGAATGCAACACAAGTCTTACCAACAGCTTTGAACATTGAATTAAGCTCATCTAAAGTCTTTAACGTAAGACTCTGAGAATGAAGTGATACCAGAACGTAATCTTTAGGTAAACTAAATCGTTTACGAATATCGTCTTCAGACGGAACCAAATGTCCTGCATTGTAATTAAAAGCGAACACAGGATCTGGTGTAACCTTTACATCATGATTTACCCCTATAGCCTTCATCATATTTAAGGTCCATGTGTCTCGAACTGAAATATACTTCATGTTATTCAAAGTCTTGGACATTCTTGACTTCAAGGACTTTGAAAATTGGCTGTATTTTGAGTTTTGCGAAGAGACTGACATCATAACTGTTGGTATCTTATCATCAAAGCCACACCCCCAAAATGGATTTGGAAACATACGCTCTGGAGCAGGATGTGAGATGTAAAAAGGTTTACGCCTACCTCTATGAATACGCGACAAAAGAGGGTGATGCTGAACTACTGCATCAGATCCTATAATGATTGCATCTATATGATATTTATCAATTGCCGCAACCACATCTTCTGAATTATATAGATTTTCAGTCTGATTTTCTATATAACTGTTAACAAAATCAATGTGCGCCTTTGTCTGTACTGACTTCTTATAGCTTTCTTCTAAACTATTTTCCGTCTTGACGGATACATAATTCAAAAATATTGGGTTATACCCTATTTTTTTTAAATAATAATAGGTTGATACACCCTGTATATTGGCACCAAAATTAGCAACCTTGTAAAATGTTAGGATTCCTATGTTCATTTTTCTTTTTTATATTAAGTTTTATATTTTCATCTAACAAATAAAGAAATGTTCCATAAGCAATGATTCCGATTGCCCATGACATCCAAAAGTCAAAAATTACCAGGAATATTTTCATTACAAAAAACATCTTATATCCGAAGTCTATATATTTCCAATTTTTTACAAACTTGTAAACATAAAGTAGTATGGCCGACACACCAACTATTCCTACGGATGAGTAATAGCCAAGCAAACCTATATCCGCCCGATAAAACCTCAAAACTTGTGTGCAGTATTCCAATCTATGCTCAAGTATTGTACTTCCCCATCCTGTTCCCAGTATAGGATACAAAGGAGAATCAGAAAAGTCATTTAAATAAAACAATGCAGCCAAATAGCGTATGAAGTCCTCACCAGTACCTTGTGCCTCATCCTGTTCTGCACTCATTTGTGCAAAATCAGCATAAAAGTTGAAAAACAATAATGCCAACAACAAGATACTTGTAAATCGTAACTTCCATTTATGCTTACTCTTTGTTTTCAATATTCCCCAGGCACATACTGCCAATAAAGAGATTATGTGTTTACGAGAGCAATAGCACAATATTCCAACTGCAAATACTATTGCATATAAGAACGTCTTTTTAGAATTATTTCCATCAAAAAATTTTCCTGCATAATATGCAAAAGCTAGCATGACAAAATCAATTCCCCATATATAAAATCGCCATAATCCCATTCTGTTTTCCACATAATCCCATTCGTTCCTTCTGCCAAGAAACCAATATTGCGGATATGTAAATTGTTGACCAATCTCTAGTACGACCCAAACCAAACAGAAAATACAAACTATTCTTATTATCTCTTGAGGAGAAACTTTCCATATCCTTAATAGATAATAGAAAAACAACCCATAATATGTAGCGACAAACGTATAAAAGAAAGAACGGAATGTGGCGTTCCAATCAATGAAGGCAGGAATGATACTTAAAAAGGCTGACATTAAAGTCCATCCTGCCACATTTGTCATCTCTCCTTTATCTATATTCTTTATATTAAAAAGAACATAAATAAACAAGAAAACACCTATGTAAAATGATTGCCGTGATCCCCAACCTGACCAACATAAATCTATGGAAGAAAAGCCACACAGAGCAATAAAAAGTGTTGTAACTATGATTGCCGTCTTTGCGACATTTAATTCTTTGTAATTACCCAAACTCATTTTTAAGCAAAATATTCAATTGAACAACATTTATAGCCATAATCATACTGTTTTTTCTCACGATATCCAATTTGCTGGCACACCTCCAACAATTGCATAAGGAGGGACATCTCTTGTTACTACTGCACCAGAGGCCACAATAGCACCTTCACCAATTGTTATGCCAGGAAGAATAATGGAGCGACAACATATCCATGCATAATCACCGATATAAACCGAAGCACCTTTGGGCGCAAAATGCATGTCATTATAATCATGATTCAGAGTCCATATTATGGCATCATAAGCTATTGTGACATTTTGATTCAAATAAAGATCTTCTTTGATTTTCCTTTGAAATTAACCAAATAGCCACTTACCATAAAAAACAATGCCATATGAAATGAATATATCATATTCCATAAAAGGCCATATCTTATATCTTCCACACATAAAGGATGCATTATTACATTCAAATCATGAAAATTCCATGCTAAAACATGACCTATCACAACTAATATGATAGCAAATCCTTTTATTGCATCTAAATATTCTATGCGTCCCATTTTATTATTTTTTTTATTATCTTTTTTAAAATCACATATTTAGAATCAGCAAAGAATCTCTTGTATGTTCTTTCAAATCCATTCTCGTAATAGTAATTCCAAAACTCACTTCGTCTGTCACTTTGTTTTGTTACATGACACAAACAAGGTTGCAAAGCTTCATCCTTAGTTATATTCCAAGAATAGTAACTATTGTTACCTTTACACAAAATACTTTGTGCTTTTTCGGTATTTACCAGCAAAAGAGAAGTTCCCTCTTTTGAGTATATATCAGTTCGCTTCTTTGCGTCATCCCAAAAATCTGCAATCGTAAAATCACCAACCCTGTTCAAATTTGTATATTGGCATTTTCCACAAGAAGGCCGATTAATCATTTCTGAAAAAAACAACTTTCCCCAATTTACAACACAAGCAGGATCAATGGTACTCTTACCGTTTTCAAAATGAAAACGGTAAGAGTACCTATGGCTCCAGCCATAGGTTCTCTTGTATCTCATATCAATAGATACTATCTCACGCCCAAGTTTTTTTGAACAATAGGCCATATATTCTCTGTAGATCCGTGGACTTGGTATAGAGTGGCAAACTAAATCTACGGTCAACAAAGTTGGATATTCTTTACGCAAATAATGCTTTAATCCATCTATTTGGCATGGCGTGCCAGAAAACAACACCCACTGCCCCTTGACTAACCTCTGTTTCACCTGGAAATAAATCCCTAATATGTCACTTTGGACATATTTAGAACCTCGAAGTCTATAAAGTTCTTTTTTGTCATCAACTATTACATGATGTGGCATTCCTGATTCTGAATATTCAACACCACATACACAACCATCTAAACTAAAAATAATATTAGCTAAAATGCTAAATGCCCCACCACTAGAACTTTCTGCGAGAATTTTATCGTCTTTTAATCTTACAGCTTTATATTCCAAAGGAGTTTCTTTAGATTTGCTTATCGCGGAACGATTTATTATTGGACAAACCTTTTCACACAATCCGCACTCAATACATTTCTCGGAATCAACTTGAGGATAGTTGAATCCTTCTGAATCCTGTACAAAGCTAATAGCAGACTTTGCACATATTGAAACACAGGCTGAGCATCCACAGCAATTTTCTTTATTCGTTATTTGTATCATATCTTTCTCTTAGAAATTCGTTGTCTTAATTTATAAACCTGCTCTTTTATTAAGCATCGTTCCCTTAAATTGCATCCTATAAAAAAAATGGACAATGAGGTGCAAATCACAACAATAATAGTTAATATCACAAAAGAGGAAAAACTCTCGGTCAACCTTTGTGAAATTACAATAGGAATTATAATTGAACAAATGGTTACAACTGATACATTCAAATATACTTTACGCATAAACCTAATGAAAGAAATACCTATCATTTTTCTCAAAAGGTATAATCTTGCCATTAAACATAATTGAGATATTACAATCGCAACTACTAATACACATTGTGGCGGAAACCCCATCTTAAGCAACATATAAGATATCGGCAAGTTCATAAGTTGAAGACCACCAACTATTATTTGGTATCGCTTTATATTTCCTGTTGCCAACATCGCAGTAATCAAAGGCTGTGAAATCGATTCACTTAAAGCAAAACATAATGTTAGTTGCACAAATAACACAGCATAAGTAGGGAGAATTTTCAACCATAATACTAATATATAATGAGTATTAACAAGTATTGGTAAAGACAAGAACAACAAAAGATAAAAAGAGAGCCTTGCTCCTTGGTATATTAAAGTCATCATATATTCTTTGTCTCCAGAAGCATAGGATTTTGTTATTTGTGGATTAAGTGCAGTCATGAAATTATTAATAAATCCAACAACTGCGGCATTTACTTGTGTTGCAATGCCACGAGCAGCATTTACTGCTGGACCAAAGAAAAGATTTATAACAATGTTGCCTCCTTGATCTCTCAACACACCTGAAGCCGCACCTATAAAATTCCATCCAGCAAACCCAAACATCTGCTTCAATATGTCCTTGTCCCAATGGAAATGATAAGAGCATTCTGCAAAATGCTTCTTGCAATAATGGCCATAAGTCAGACGAACGACAACAGCCACTGAGCACATCAATATGGCATAATATATCAGTTTGTCTATTGGCGACCACATGATAAAAAATGCGATAGCCAACTTACCTATAGCCTCCAAAATGCTGATGTAGGCAAATGCCGACATTTTCTCGTGCGCTATGATTGCTGCATTATAAGGTACACTAATCAAATTGATGACAAAGGTGATGATGGAGAATTGCAGCACCCAGTTGGCCGCAGACATTCTCGACTCTGGTATCGTCATCTTGGCATTCAAGAACCATACGCCCACAGACTCGATTAATACCACAATAATCAACGACAACAGCAACTGTATCGTCACCGATGCCGAGAATATCTTGTTTAGTTTACTTTGGTCCCCTTTACCAAGTTCGTATGTTATAAACCGGCTGATGGCAGCAGACAATGACCCTGATATTACAGAGAACATTGCCACAACTCCACCAACAACATTATATATACCAAAATCTTCAACTCCCAACGCATTCAATATGACACGGCTCGTATATAACGACACCACCATCATAAAGAGCATACGGAAGTAAAGAAGCAAAGTGTTCTTCGCTATTCGCTTGTTGTTATCTGATGTTTGAGACATATTTCAAGTATTATTGTTGCTTTTTAGACCTTGTAGTTGTTTTTCTTACACCCTTCAATGTACTTTTCTTTGTGGTAGTATTGACCGAAGACGACTTATTATCATCACTTTGCTTTTTTTCAACTATTTCTGCTTGAGGAAGCTCATCACCATTTATTGGTGGTACAACCACCAAGTCCTTCAATTCATCTACTCTATGTCCAAAACTATGCTTAATTGCGTACTTCAATAATTCAATCTGGCTTGGAACTTTTGTCGCAACTAACAATTGCTCTTTAAATCTAATTGTTATATTTGTAATACTTGTATCAGTCGCATTGCCCTTCTTTGAATCAAAAAAAGCTTGCCCAAAAACATCTTTATAAATAGCTGGAGCAGAATTTATTCCATCTGCATTCAATGCTTTCTGATAATCTTCATACTTACTGCGTATGTTAGCCCCCAAAATATAATAATAATTGTCGGAATACAACCAAGTCTGTATAATTTGGTACAACAATGGCAAAACTATCAATATAGAACAGTAAAGATTTAAGTTTCTAACAAAATGTGAGACAACATCCGAATTTAAACATACGGACAAATCCAAACAATTCAATAATACAAATCCTACCATCAACAATACGCAAACCTCAAATGCATGAAGTAAGCGTGTTGACCAAATACATACAGCTAAAAAACCAACAGCAGAAAGTAAAGTGAATGCGGCAAATGACAGATGAAAAGTATCTATCTCATCTTGCGTGGCTTCCAATGACAAACAATTTTGTTCATACCCGACATACCATAAAGTGGCACTACAATACAATAAACAAAAGAATCCTCTTAGCCGAGAACGTTTCTCTATTAATGCTGCATTATTTGAAACACTATCCACCAAATGCTTCTCGATGGCAGAACTGCTGACCTTAAACAAGGTTTCTACACGTTCGTTGATTAGTTTGGCGTAACTCATTGACCATAAACTTTTAAACAGCCAATTGTCGAAGCTTAGTGTTACATAGATGGCTGCAACAAACTGAATAAGTGTGCTATAGTAATATATCATAAGTATTTGCCATATAATCGTTTGATTTCTTCCTGACGATTTTTGTTCACTTCAAACTCGTCATCAGCAAGTACGTTCTTCCCATCTTCCGCTTTTACTGCAATATGATATACAGGATAATCTGTTCCTTTGGAAACATTATTGTGCCAATTTAATGCTCTCAGATTTGCTTCATTGTCAATTTCATCCAAATCTGCACCCTTTTCTTTCAAGAGAGCCTGAGGATAGACATGATCAACCTCCCATCCAAAATCACTGTCTCTGACATTGTATTTATCCTTTTGTATCCAAGCACCACAGGGATCTTTCCGGTATAATTTATCATCGTAACCTTCAACAGGATTAGCCTTCTCCCACAATGAATCCAATAATTCTTGTTTATATCTACACATAGCTTTACAAGTATTTTTTTGATCTATTCTTTTTGCATTTATTTCCGTTCAAATTCCTATGGTTGAACTACTTGTATAAATCGACATTGATGTCGAATGGGCTATCAAAGTCTTTCAGCATGGCATGCTTTGTATCTTTCTCCGAGAGATTGGCATGTTCTGTCGGTATCTTCCAATCAATACCAAGGCTATCATCAAGGATAGAAATACCTCCATCAGCCTCAGGATGATAGAAGTTATCACACTTGTACTGGAAAACAGCAGTTTCTGAGAGAACAGCGAAACCATGAGCAAAGCCTTTTGGGATGAAGAACTGGACATGATTGTCTTCTGTCAGCTCTACAGCCACATGTTTGCCATAAGTAGGGGAGCCTTTACGAATATCTACTGCGACATCAAGTACTCTACCTTTTACGCAGCGTACCAACTTACTCTGAGTATATGGTGGGCACTGGAAGTGCAGGCCTCGCATCACGCCATAGCTGCTCATAGACTCGTTGTCTTGGCAGAAGTGAACACTGTGTCCCAGGATTGGGGCAACCTTCTCTTCAAACTCTCGCTCGCTGAAACTCTCGAAGAAGTAGCCACGAGCATCACGGAAGAGGCGTGGCTCTATAATGAGTACGCCCTCAATATCTGTTTTGATTATATTCATTGTATTATTTTTCAATTTTATTACCGTTATGCAATCTTTGCTTAATTCCATTCGATAACATTATCATAAGTTCATTTTGCTTTTTCCTTAAAGTTAGAACTCCCATCATTTTTTTTGTCATTTTGCTCGACTTTTGACGAACCGACATCAGAACACTTGACATCCTCGTTTTGCATACCTGCTATTGCATTAAGACAAATCATGAAATTTTTGACTTGTTCTTCTTTCCATGCGCTTCCATCTTTACCGATAGAATGAGCCATCTCTTGGATGAATTTTAAGTTAGTATTCTTTGTTAGAAGTACATCTTGCAAGTCTTTATGCAAAGATTCATCTAATTTGGCAATCTGTTGGTTTATTGCTCCTAACTGAGAAGTAAGATCTTTATCCGCTTCTATTTGAATGTTTTTTGTTACAGATTCTTTTATCCAACTTCTAATATCTTCTTTTGTGATAACCTCGTTTGTGGAATTTTTGATTTGATTGTAACATGACACACTACATCCCACCAAAAACGAACATGTAACAATGATTAATATTTTACATAAGTTAGCAGTTGTTTCTTTGTCTAACTTAAAGAGAAAATAACTTGCAAGACATAATCCAACAACAAGCAAAGCTGTAATTGTTGGCGTAAGTAGATATTTATATTTTTTCATATCATTTACCATTTAGATAGTTATTTATTTCGAACAGTCCCTTATTGCGATAATAAGACCTTTCGAGTGAATCTATTTTCTTTTGAAGATGTCCATTGTTTAAGCAATATAACTCCAAAGCAAACTTAAAATAGCATGAGTTATTGAACAAGTCATCCTCCAAGAAATAGAGCGTACTCATCATTTCCTTGTAAGTTTTTCCATCTGTATGCATTTCTACAGCCTTGTGATAACAGTCCACGGCATTACCTATCAGATAGGTGCTTGTAAGGTAACGGTGGCTACTTGGGCATATCTTGTCATAAACAATTTCAACCGGGCTTTCTGACAGTGCCTTCCATTCATGCCATGTAGGAAGGTAGGTTATGTACTTAGAAATGTGAGCAAACACTGCTTGCACTGTTTTTTCATCAAACTTGTATTTATAACGTTTTTGAAAACCTGTTATGAAATGATTTTTATCCTTGCTGTCTGCAAAATATAATACTTCGCGTAAGCTTATCAATAGATGGTTCCAAACAAATTCTCGTTCATAACATTCACCAATATACATATTATTATATAGTGTGGTGCTGTAAAGAGGAGACAATATATCTGTCACCTTATTCAAACAGAACAGACTGTCGGTGATAAGATAAATCAACAACTGGAAACGATTGTCATCATTTGACAAAACCTCATCGCAAATGTTCCATTTTAGATGGCTCATAATGGAATCAAATCTTTCATTATTATATAAATATGTATCGAAAATTTGTAAAGTGGTCATAACATCGTGCTTGCCCTCATAGAATGCTTCTCTGAAGCCAGGCATCAGCATGAACAGTATCTGCTCATTTACCACTTCCTTGAATCTCATATTCTGTATGTTTTGAACCAAACAACTGATAATCTTGTCACAACCTAACTGACGTGTCTTTAAAACATGATTCAGTACCTTGAAGATCAAGTCCTGGTTGTCCGACATAAAACATATATTGTAATACTTGTACAATACAATCTCTATCTCTGGCGAATTACTTAAATCGTCAAGACTAATGTCTGTGATGAGATTCAAGTTCAGCATTCTCTTGAACGAATCTATCTCCGTGGTATTGATATGTCCATAATGCTTATATGAGTCTTGTATTGATTTGACTGCTATAAAATGGCAGAAGCTAAGCATTCCCTCAGAAGCCTTAAATCCGGTAGAAGGCAAACATGTCTGTATGGCATCCAGCATCTGACAGTATACGCTATGAGCAGCCTTATATTCGCCAATCATTTCATAAAGAAGAGCTGCGCCCCAATAATAGAGCTGCGATTTCATAAAAGAACTGAGTGGAAGTTCTTCTTTTTTACCAAAGTCTATCGTGATGTCTTGTTTTACGGAGTTACACTCTTCATTCTGTACATAGCTGACGGATGCCTTATGGAGTATATCATAAAAACGATGAAGGTTTGCTTCTTGTTGATTCTTGTTTTCTATTTTCTGCGAGCAACTAAGTAAGCAATTCCCCATGCCAACCAAAGACTTTAATATAATCTTCAAAGGGGTAGTGCCAAGTGTTGATAAAACACCATCGACATCTTTGTTTAAAAGTATATCAAGAAAAAACAATGATTTACTTCTTTTTGCGGCATAAGTCTTGCTGGAAATTTTCGTAAATATGTATTTCTCTATTACGGTCATAATAGCTTTGTTATACCAAAGACATGCTGAGCATGGCAAATGGAGTTTGCCTTTGAACGTATCTATTCGTTCTTTACATTCTTGCCTTTTTTCTGCTATATGTTTCTGATCAACATTATCCCAAGAAGAACGTATGTCCTCATCTTTATTGCGGTAATACATGATGTCGCCCAACTTGGTGTTGAAATCAACAGACAAGATAGAAGCATTTTCATCTGCAAGACGGACAAGTTCATTGAACTCGCTTTCTGCTTGCTTTATATTAGTCGAGGTAAAACCACCCAAGTCCATTTTCTCCAAGACAAACAGTTTTGCCAATGGCGCAAGATAAGTAATACGAATATCGTTGAAAATGGATAACTTGTTTTGCAGGTTTTGCAAAGAACATTTGCTGATTTGCTTTGCGCCCACAAGTTCTTCTTTGTATTCCAACAGTTTTCTGACCAAGTGCTCATAAGTCAAATATGCTGTATCATAAGTCTTGCGCTTTTCATAAGCCAAACCTAATTTCAAGGACAGACGAATGAAAAATAAGATACGAGACGGTTCTTTCTTCAAATATGGCAAGGTTTCTATATCCATTGTTCCTTGACGGAACAATGAAGCCAAAGCCTCTTGAAACTCGTAAATCGCCAACTCATAGTTTTCTTCTAGCATATAGATGTCGCCCAACATGTGGTGAAGACTGGCAACTGCCATTACTTCATATTTTTCTTTTTCATAATGCTCCAACTGGCGCATATAAAGGTTCTTTACGGAAAGCAGCTCGTCATGAGAGAAATTGAAAAGGTAAGAAATCTCCTCGGAAGTTTTTGAGAAGAAAGTTATCTCCTCTGACAGGTGCATAGGGAACTTATACTTGTATAGGCTCATCACGCTCTCGTTGATATGAGTCTGTGTCAAGAAGTCAACAATACCTCCAATAAAATCTCGAAGTTCCGGCATTTTGTTGATGTCGAGTAATTCTGGCATATACTCCAAATTTCTCATGGAGAAGCCTGACTTGTGGAACTTATAGAGGTTGGAAATCATGAAGGAGGTTGATACCAGCAACTTGTCATTATAGATGTTGGACTTGTCAACCAGATTCTGAATCATTGGATATATAAGGTAGTTGACAAAGCAGATTCGTTGCACGTTTCGGCTGTCGAAGAACAAGTAATACTCGCTGTTGCCCATTCCAAGGTTTACATCATAGTCCTTGCCAAGTTTCTTGTCACGAACCATCTTTTCGTCCAAACGATTTCGAGATCGGACATATTTTTCAATGTACATGGCTAACTTCTTTGGCGAGCCATTGCTCATATAGACAAGATATGTCAAGAAATTATGAAGGAATACTATGCGGCGCTCCAATATCCGCTCATAGACATTCCATTTCTCGCAACCTTTATATAAACCTTGGGCATTCCATTGTTTTCTACAATAAGCTGCATAGTCTCTCAAATATTCCTTGCCGTTTCTATGGCCGTTGTCGATAAGCAAATGACAGAGGTATTGCTCTATCATCGACTCAACACCACTGTAATGATTAGTTCTACGGAAAAAACTGCTGACATTGATGTGTCCATTGAAAATGCTGTGGATATTAAACTCTCGGCTTGAAATGTCAGATAAAGTCTCATCATACATATCATAGCCAGCCACAAAAACAAACTTTGCTTTGGAACTGGAAATGAAGTATTTCATGTTGGCAAGTAAATCGCTCAAAGCTTTCTGGCGACTCCGGTTGCTCGAATCTCCATTCACCGAGTTGGAGGTGTTGTATTCAGGCATTAGCCTACGCTCCTCATCCTTTGGAGATATCTTGTCCAACTCGTCAATGATAAAGATAAAATGTATGTGGCAATAATGCTTGTCTATCAAATTCAGCAAATCCACTAACATTTCTTGCATCTCAGGAACATCGGCAATGGGATATGACACGCTTCTGCCAAACTTGAAAAACATTCCAAAATCATGAAGTATACTTTGTGGAACTGCACCAGTTTCTGAGTTTAATGTAACATCAGCATCAATACGTTCTATTAGGTATTCCCAAAGGTGCTTGATATGTCCTACACTGACAAACTTCTTACAACCCGTCAGTTTCCAAAGTGCTCCCAATACACTATTGGCAATCCTGCCACTGAACAAAGCCGCGACTGTGGCAAATACATAAATAGGAAATGTCTTCAGTCCTGTTCCGAAGAACAAATCTATCAGACTTGTTCGAGAATCCGTAGTCTCTTTTAAGAGGAGATGGGTTAGGGTAACAATAGCTGCCAATGTCAGTATCGTTACAATAAAGGTGTTAAGCCTATAATAAAGCCAACGTTTGCCATTAGTAATCTCGTGGAATCTCTTATAGGCAACCTTGCAAGCCATACCAAGTAATTCCTTGGTGGAAAGTAGTTCATTACCGACGTTTACGGTGACAGTAACATACTTTGCATTATTTGGTTTCCAATTGATACCATGTATCTCTTTCTTTTGCTCTGCCTTCAGCTTTTCTACTGCCTTATGTACAAACGAACTCTTTCCCATACCACGATAGCCCGTGATGAGATAGGCTCCCGAATACTTTGTGTCATCAGAGTCCTTTAGCCATGCGGAGAGTTTATCAATAATAGAATCCCTACCGATAAATCCCTCTATGTCTTCTTCGCAGTTATTCGCATGATGATAGTGATTAAACCCATATAAGGGAATAATCATATTATGCAAATTGGAGAAATAGCGCTCGTTGAACATTTGTTGCTAAATTACATATTTCTTAATTCGTCATATATTTTCTTTGCATTATTCCAAAATATAGAACGATACTTGACATTTTCTTTCTCATCCAATGACGATAGTGCATCCTCAAAACCTTCTTTCTCAATGTCATTCTGTTGGTAGTTTTCCAAACACACCTCAAAGATTTTAGGACTTCCCTTAAATTCCGCCTTGAAAGTCAGCTTATTACCTGCTTTAGTATTGGCAAAAATATATGTCATTGCTGTAAATATATAGCCAGATTCTTCAGCATGATGTACGAAAGAATTCTCTCGAAGATTTTTCCCCTCAAGCACAGCTTGGGTTATTCCAGAGAGTTGTTCTTCCGTTACTTCCTTTTCGTCTGTATCATCATGTTCTTCTTCATCTGGTTCAAATTTCTCATCTCTTTTTAGAGTTATATGTGCAATATCTTCAATCTGCCATGGGGAACCCAAACCTTCTTTTGTCAGACGATCAAAGAACTCTATCGTATTCTTGCGTGACAAATTGTCTATCCTTATTTCATCTATAAAAATGTTTTTCCCTTTGACTATTCGTTGAAGCATCTTGTGTATAGTCTTTCCATCGGAAGATTTTCCACCATCTATCTCTACCTGCCAATTGCTGTCGGCATTTTGTTTCATTACAAACGAAACATCTCTTTCTTCTGTACGGATAAACTCCATCCTTCCAGCTTTTTTACTTGTGTAAGTTACAGAGCCTTTATATTGCACTGTTGCCTTATCATCTGTCATAATTCGAGAAATGCTGCGCAATTCATATCCGTCAGTTTTTAACGTTCCTTTATCCCTCATGGCAGAATATATGTCTGCTATATCAAATGCACTGTCTGACTTAAGACTAAATCCGCAGAGAATGTTCTTGTTTGAATTGCGGTAAGCAAACCTGCGTATTTGCTCCAAATCTTCATAATCAAGTATCATAGATGCTGTTTTACGAGCCAAATCCTCTGTAGAAGCATTATAGAAAAACGCTCCCTTAGAGCTAAGGAATCTGACCAAATCAGAACGTCTGACACTTTCTATAAGAATAGTAATCAAATCATTCGCATCAGGATATGTGATTTTAAATTTATTCATCGTCGTTTGAGATTATTGCAGGCTCTGTTGCTAAATTATATTTTGTCATTTTCTTAAAACTAACAGAAGCTACATCTGTAAATTGCTTTTGCAGTTCAGGCTTCAAGTCTGCAGTTTCATCATTATGTTGTGTATAATGAATGATTAATTTTTTGTCTTTCTCTGCAAACTGGTATTTCAGCAGGCTTTCCCGTAGAATCTTTATTGCATCAACAGACATTATTCCAAAATAGAAAACATGTTTTTCTGTTATTCCACTTTCTTTAATTTCTGCAAGAATTACATTTGAAAGCATATAGTCTATAGTGAGAACCTTTGAGCGTTCCAAAGCATAGTTTCCAATTAATTGAGATGGATAAACAAACGCATAATCACTATCTTTCAACGTTTCGTACAAAGAGCATAGTCTTAGAATCTGCGGATTGGTCAAAACTATTATTCTTTTGAAAGCGTTTGGCTTTGGTCTCGTAACAGAAATCAATTTGTTCAGTAACTTTGCAAAATTTGAATGGAAATATTCCTCGCTTTCAGCATCGTGTACCCAAACCAAGATGACTCCTAAATTGATAGAGCAACACTCTGTTAAAGCAGGAAATTCTTTTTGTAATTCTTCAGAATTACGACATTGTTCTAATTTTTTCGTTAATCGACTAAACCACCCTGACATGACAGAATAGTTTATACTATCTTTACTATATCGTTTGGACTCAACTATTACAGATTGCCGTGTAGCCATACCTGGACTATTGTAATCCATTAGAGAGTCTATGCCATAAATGTTGCCGTCTTCACCTATAACATCAATGTCTTTGTCACCAATATGATTCCAACCTAATAAAGAAAGGAATTTCACAGCACAAGCATTCCACATATCACCCAATTTTCCTTGTCTTTCTGCCATAATCAATAAATTTTAGATGATACGTAATCAAAAACAGTATATTTATCTTCCTCACTACAAGAAATAACCATACTATTTCTATTTTTTATAGTAATTTCCGCTTCAGCATTTTCTATCTGTACAGCGGCCTTGAATTTAGATATTGTATCCGAGTGCTGTTTAATTAAATCAAACGGAATCTGTGAATCTATCAACTTTGCAGTATATTTTCCGATTAATACATTATCAAACTTAAAATCTGAAATACAAATTTCATTCAAAGTCCCCATTATGTTGTCTTCTATAAATGACTGAAGTAAATTAAACGGCTTGATTGTCAGATCTTCATAAACAAAGGTCTTCCAACAAGTATTACGTAAAGCCTGTTTTAGAAGATTCATGGAACTTGTACCTCCCTCTACATATAGATGATGTGATTTGAAATCCATAAAAAACTTTATTTCTTTCATTATCAGAAGAGTTTTCTTTTCCATCATTTGCTCAGTCTCATTCCATGTTTTATAATATGTTGGAACTTTTTTTACCAACAAAGCGGAAAGTAGCATGTCATCAAGATAAACATCGGTAAAGCCATATCCCAACTCATCTGAATAAATTTGCTTTATCAAATCAGCATATATGTCCGTCTTTGTTCTGTCGTCAACGACCTTAAACAAATTAAATGTAATATTTAACTTATCCATATTGCGCTTTTTAGTTTTCAACTATTTCCAATAAATCTCTGTTTATCTCTATAGTAGCCCCACTGATATACTTGATTTCATTGCCAATCACAGCTTTCTTTCTATTATATCTTTGCACGTATGCCTCCAAGCCCTTCATCTTTCCTTCCATCACTCTTACTTTTATACCCTTTTTGAGAGGTACTGAAGTTTCAGACACAGGCTCTTCGTCATTATCTACCAAATTACGGTAGTTATTAAACTGGTTGTCAGGAATCTTGTATATTTCCTTCTGACCAGGCATAGTCAGCATCTTATAGACATCCGAACGGAAGCGGATTTCGTCAAGTTGTGTCAATGATACATGGCAAAAGATGAAGGTGGAAAGGAAAAGTTTCTCTTTCACTTTACGCTTGTTGGTTCGCTTGTCAATGCAAACCACTTTTATCTTTGGAACCCAATATTCAAACCAAATGCCATTGCGGTTAAGATTTGATTGGATTGATTTCGCTATTTTTTCCTCACAGTTGACTCTTACTACCGCTACATACCAACCAGCATCTTCTGGAGGATTAAGCCCCTTGTTAGGCACTATGATTTTTATCTCTTCCTCCTTTTTTGCCACGGCTTCGCCGTCGTCCCCTACAGTAGTGGACGTAACGTTGGTTTGTATTTTTGTCCCATTCATCTTTATGCGAAATTTAATTCGTTTCTGATGTTTTCTTCTGAATCTCTACGTAAGAGATACAGAAAATCCCATAACTCCCTGATAATCGGTGGAAATTCGGAAAAATCACCCTAAAATGCTGCATAATAAAAGATTAAATTTGCTGAACGAAAGAATCTTTTAACACATGTAATTCGCTTATTTACATTATTTTTCGTATTTTTGCAGTATGATTCTGTATCTCTTACGTAGAGATGCAGAAAATTGGTTCATTTTGGTCCAATTTGCCATATCCCTTATTATTGGTCACTTTTTCGGTTATATCGCCGCAAGAATTTTGGCGTTGGCATCATCCACTTCTGAGGATTGGATGGAGCGAAGATATATCTGTGTGGTGGTCTCAGAGTTGTGTCCCAATGCCATGCTGATAACTGAGATTGGCACTTGGTTGTCTCTTGCGGTTGTAGCCCAAGTGTGGCGTGCGACATAGAGGGTAAGTTTGCCTTTGACACCTATCTTCGCACCTAACTTTTTGAGGTGATAGGTGATGCGTGACTCGGCATTGTGGTATAGGCGTAATTCGTCCTGTCTCTTGTCTTGCAATGTACCGTTTTTGCTGTTTGTGCCACTTGTAAGAAATGGGAAGAGATAAGTTGAATCTGTGGTTTTTGTTTGGTATTTATCTACCATATCCTGCATTTCCTTCTCCCAACGAATGGAGATGCGTTGCCCCGTCTTGCTTCGGGTGTAAGAGATAAAACCGTCTTTGAGGTCTGACTTACGAAGATGAACCAAGTCGATAAAAGAGATGCCACGAAGATAGAAACACATCATGAAAGTGTCTCTTGCCAACTCTTGCTTGGGGGTGAGAGCTGTGGTGGTATCCAAACGCTTGATGCTGCTGACGGATTCAGTAGGGATGGCTCGCTTGTTGGTCTTGGCGATGCCTGTATAGACATCCTTGAAAGGATTCTGCTGAGTGGCATAACCTTTCTCCACGGCTTTGTTGTAGGTGGCACGAAGAATGCGAAGATAGAAGGAACTTGTGTTATTGCATACCTTCGCTACGTTCTTCAAGTATGCCTCATAGGATTGCATCTCTTTTGCATCTATCTCTTTGAATGTAATGTCCTTGTTGTCACGGAATCGCATATAGCTGTTGAGGGTTGCCTTGTAGTGCTGCATAGTGCGGAGTTGCCCATTCTTCAGCAACAGGGCGATGAGGAGGTTCATGAACTGAAATAAAGACTCTGATGTTTTCTTGTTTCTTGCCATAACTGTTATGATTTTTGAAGTTTATAAAAATATTACAGGGACACTTCCGTCTCTTCCAGAGAAATAAGAAGTGCCCTTATAATATAATAATGTGTCAGAACCTCAAGTTGCTATATACTCGTTGTGATGGCTGTTGCTCTATTTCTTTTTTCTTTGTAAGTTGTTCTGCTACTTCATTTTTATCTTCTTTTTCTGTTGCTTGTTGCGGTGGGGCAAGTTCAAGCTGTATTTTTCTATCCAATGCCGCCAGTTCCGCTTTCAGACCTTTCAGCTCATCCTCTTTCTTCCAAGTCTTGCCTGCAATCTCTTGGAGTTGCGGTATCTCTTTCTCCAACGCCTTGCATCTTGAATCATACTGCTCAATGTAGCTCGGTATCTTCTGCAAAGCATTCAGAAAGTTGTTTGCCGCAGCTATCGGGTCCGACTTGGCGAGATGTCCGTTGTTGTAC
>ERZ1026862.826-NODE-826-length-20251-cov-27.618934_pt1 | contig 20251 bp, 16 predicted proteins | sample MGYA00380161_ERZ1026862 | MGnify/ENA primary metagenome ERZ1026862 (study PRJEB33269, sample SAMEA4719797) | human gut metagenome | biome: human-associated habitat; feature: organic feature; material: feces | place: Cameroon | collected 2013-10 ... | reverse complement strand
TTGGCATAGAAACGCGTAAAGAGGATGCTCTTCTGCGCAATGGAATCGAGCTGAACTGCTACGTTCTTCACCTTGCCCATTGACGGCATGATGTCGTTGGCAAAACTCTCCATGATGACAATCAAAATGTCGGGATTTCCCGTCTTTCTTGCCTCTTCATTGAGAAGAGGGTAGGTATTAACATCACTGGAACTGACCAGCTCTTTGAAAAGCTTATCTGCCTCAGCATCATCCATATAGCGATATTGAGCTGCAAAATCTTCCTGATGCGAAAGCGACTCAAACAGGCTGAACATAGGATTGACAGCTGCATGATTAAGAAATGCATCCTGACAAAAATAAGCCTTGCCTGTATTATTCGTCGACACAGTAACTCCACCACGGATAGGAAGGAAAAGCAATGCTGTGAGCACTAACAGAATGAGCGATGAACGAAGGCGATGACGCTCTATATCGCTATCATAAGAGGAACGGCGTCCACCACGGCAATCACCGAAGCCATAACTCGTATATCTGCTGCGATAAGTTTTCTTCTTAATGGTAACACGAAGTATAAACCATACACCTATAGCAGAAATAAGAATTGCTAAAAATGCCAGGATGATGTAAAGGAAACTTACACTAGCCAAGGCGTCTTTAGGCGAAGTGAAGAAATAGAAAAGCGGTGTACTGTCCAGAGGGAAATTCCAATATGGATAAAGTCCTAAGTTCAGTACAAAAAGAAATGCCCCCATAAAGGCAACAATACCGAAATAAATATTCAGAATAGGGTAAACCAGTTTCTTCCGAATCCAGATAGACACCAGAAGCAATAAACCGGGAATAACAGAGAGATAACCTGCCATTCCTAAATCAAGCGACAACCCATGCCAGATTACCTGAGGCATATAGTCCCAAATATTTATCGTTTGAGGAGCTGTAGAAGACTTTTCCAAAAGAAGAAAAAGAGGCTTCTGCGCCACGAACAATATCACCAGAATAACGTATGTTTTTATGAATGACAATATCTGTTTCATATCCTAAATTTCATTTATTTGTATATTAACTTGCGTAACATTTTCTATATAAAAAGATGTATACTAACTTTGTTGTATCAAATTTATTACAGATATGGCTAAATATAACATTCAACCTAAAAAAGAAAAGATGGCAAGGTATCAAACCTTGTTGAGCGAGGAGACTAAAGACCGCCTCCACGACGACATCTTGCGTATGTTGGTTTCAGAACAAAAGTACAAGGATCCTGCATATAATTCACGCAGACTTGCAGAGGATTTGGGAACAAATTCCCGCTACATTTCTGCTGTTTGTGCAACAAGATTCCACAAGAACTATTCTGAACTTGTAAACGACTATCGTGTAAACGATGCAATGTCATTGCTTACTGACAAACGATATGCCAAAATGAGTGTAGAAGACATTGCAGAAATGGCTGGTTTCAGTACCCGTCAGAGTTTCTATGCAAACTTCTACAAGCGCATGGGCATTACTCCTCGTCAGTATCGATTGAACCAGAAAGCGAAATACGAGAAAGCAAAGCTATAGAAACAGAAAACTCCTAGCCCCTGGGTATAACCCGGAAAGGCTAGGAGTTTTTTGTATCCATTATTTTCTCAAGAAATGTTTCAGCACCTTGCTGCTTGCATTTTTAGAAATCTTACGTATGGCCTTGTCTCTGATTTGACGAACCCGTTCTCGTTTCAAACTCATATCATCAGCAATTTCAGCTAATGTCTCATGATGAATTCCAAGTCCATAGAACTTGCGAACCACTTCTTTTTCACGCTCATCAAGCAAATCCACACAATTATCCAAATCTTTCAGCATTTGCTGGAAAGCTACATTATCATCAGCCATATTCACATCCTGATTCACCAATATATCAAGAAGTGTGTATGGATTTCCCTCGCTTATTGGCTGGTCGATGGACACAGCCTTGCTGGCATTGCGAGGTGCATACTTCTTCTGATCTTTTGGTATCCGATAAAGTGCCGACTGCTTATCAACAGCCTCCTGCATGGCTTTTCGGATAAAAGGAGCTGCATATGAAACAAATCTGGTACCACGGGAAGCATCAAACTTCTGTGCTGCGGTAATCATGGCAAGCGTTCCTTCGCTCACCAAATCATCAAATTCCATTCCCTTACCACGGAACTGATTGGCGACAGCCTTTACGTAGTTCAGGTTTTCACTAACCAATATATTGCATTCTTTTTCTGTCATAATATATTCCTTTTTTAGTAACAACAAGTCCTTCTCTTCAGAAGAAGGTTTCTTTTCTGCAAAAATACAGAGAAAAATTGAATCTTACAAATTTTTCTCCGTTTTTTATTCGAAAAGTATCCTTTTTCCATATTCTTACTTACAAAGACCAGCATAAGGACATGCAGCACATCTTTCTTTATCAGCGGTTGGGCGGAAAGGCAATTCTTTATTGAATATATCCGAGAGGATTTTCATGATACCCTCCCAAAATTCATTCTTATAATCTGCTACATTCTCTATATAACTGCCTCTGCCAAGTTTCAGCGTCGGATCGTAATCTTCTGCTCTTGCATTCTGAATAAAAAGAAGTCCTGGCGATACCGGGTCCTTAGCTGGATTGAGAGAAGTGGACTGACTTACAATCAAGGCATAGAGGATGGTCTGCAGATAGTAGTCAGTATGCTTGCGCAGCATCTCCGGATTGAACACCTCTGCAATTTCGGCAGGATGAGAAACGGGTGCTCTACCTGTTTTATAGTCGATGACACGAATCTTCTCTGCCATATTTTCCAATCCTGGTTTGCCATTTGCTGCAACGGAATCCAACCTGTCGATAAATCCTGATAGGGTAATATTCTTATCACCACAGGAAGTAGGCAGGACAAACCTTGTTTCTATCGGTATCTCCAAACCGATAATAGTAAATGGTGCCTGACGACTATCTATAACCAATAACTGCTTCAGATAATTGGCTATCACCTCTCTGTTGATAAGTTGCAGTCCATTATACTTTGGCTGATAACCATTACTGCTAACCTTGAACAGCTCTTCACGGAAAGCCTGATCTACTATACGATAAATCAAGGCTTCGTTTTTAATGGCATTCTCAAAATCAGCCTTTGTGATGATGATAGGGTGGATGAGCTGTTCCTTACCATCCTTATCCAGCTTGACTGCAGATTTTGGAGCAAACTGCAAATAGATAAGTTGGGCGGCACGATGGAATATATTTCCGAATATCCGGTTGTCTATCTCGTCTTCATCAATGAGATCTGGCTCTTCCAGTTTCTCTATATATCTATAGTAGAAACGCTTTTCGCATCTCATGTAAGTATTGATGAAAGTAGGAGATATTTTCCAATGTTCATTCAGTTTTGTCCATATTGCTTCTGTCTTATCTACTTCTTTATATTCATCGCGACAAGGAGTCTGGCCGAGTTTGAATGAATGACGGTGTACAGTATTCTTTCCTTCTATCATCAACTGCAACATAAAGCGACTCATTTCGCCAGTCTGTCCTTCTTCTGTAGCATTATTATAGGTGAATGCCAAATGTTGGCAACGCTGTATCATGCGATAGAAATAGTATGCAGAGATAGCTACTTTATTGTCAATGGTCGTCAACCCGTAAGCTTTTCTTATAGAATAAGGTATAAACGAAGCATCGTTGACACCCTTTGGCCACTTTCCTTCATTACATGATAAGACTAGCATATAATCGAAATCGAGATTTCGGGTTTCCAAGACTCCCATAATCTGTATACCTACAGCTGGTTCGCCATGAAATGGGATGCTGGTTGTCTGGAACAATTGCAGAATCAAGCGCTCCAAGGTTATTGTATCAACCTTTAAATCGCCACTTTCTACAAGTCCTCTCAGACGATTGATTACAGTATAAGAACGGAAAAGAGACTCCTGGAAAAGCTGGTCCACATTCTGCTGCTTCGTGTTATAGCCAATCTGTTTGAGGATATCTATCAGATAGTTTAGCAATCCCATATTATACTCATCAAGATTCTCAACCTTATCTATATCTCTGAACAATATGGCGAGTCCTTCATCCTCATTCATGATGAGTGTACTTCTATCTGGATAGAACGTCTTTTTTGATTCCAACTGCTCGATAACCTGTAGGTTGAGCTGCGAAATATAACGGGCATAAGGATGGCGCAGGGTGGCAAGAACCTGATGCAAGCGATAAGTATTGCTAGCCTTAGGATGCCCGATGCCCTGCAATTGGATAAGCTGCTGAATCAGACTGTAGAAAGGCGTCTGCTGCAGAGGATATCCGATTGTTATATTTACATGTTCTACCTCCTTTGGAAGCGAATGTAAAACGGTAGGAAGCAAGCTTTCATCAGCAAGGACAATAGCCACATTGCCAGTCTCCTTGCACAACCCGTTCTCTTTTAGCCAGGTATGTACGAATCTAGCCTGAACATTCTCTGTTGGAGCAGAAAAATAGTTGATTTTCTTCTTCCTGGATAAATTATCATATATGTTCTCCGCAGATTGACCAGACTCGTTTCCGTTTTCATTTGCTTCCAGCTTGCCTTTGTCAGAATCGGCGTCAAGTTCGTTCGGGAAATACTTCAGATTCTGGCGAATATAATGACCCGCTTCATGGTTGTTATCCATATAAGCCTTGTCATAATCCCAATAGAAGACAGCCTTTCCTTCTTTCATCAACCTGTCGCATAATTGCATCTCTACCTTCTGCAACATATTAAAGCCGACGAAAACATACTTCTTGTGTTCAAATTTGAGATTTTCATCAGTCACTACCTGGCGATAAAGCGCACCTTCATAGGCAAGTCCCTGCTGAGCGAGACGACTATTGAAATCGTTGTAGATATCGAGGAAATGACTCCATAATTGGAGGAACCGCTTTTTCAATTCCGAATTATGGTCTTCCGAAAAATTACTGAAGAACCTCTGAATCATCTTCTTCTGATCATCAGTCAGATAGGAGATATCATCAAGCTCATGAATATCTTTTAAGTTGGAGAACACCAGTTGCGCATCTGCCATATTTTTATCAATATCGTCAAAATCGGTAATGAGCATCTGACCCCAACCGTAAAAATGGTCAAGAGTTTCATCAATCTCAGTACATTTCACAAATGATTTATGCAAATCGCATACCAGCTTGATAGGGTCAGCAACCTTCAGTGGACTGTTCTGTCGGAACAATTCACTGATAGTTATATATGAAGGAGACCATATAGCCTCATGTTCAATTTCTGCAAGATAGGTATCCAGAAAGAGAGAGGCACGTTTGTTAGGGAAGACGACAACGATGTCGCTCATATCCCTGCCATATTTCTCTCTCAAATCTCTTGCTACTGATTTAAGAAATGGTACCATAGCTTTACTTTTATTTCTAGTTTTGAGTATCAAAAACTTATTTTGTCAAGATTCTTATTTTACTTCTACGACCTTGTTGGGATAAACATACCAAAGATAACCGGTGATATTCAGGTATCCCATTTCACGCAACAAGTTCATATATCCACGAACCTGTTCCTGATGTTCTTCCTTAGGCTTACCAAACTTGAAGTCAACAACTATCGTTTCATTCTCGTCTCTCATCACTCGGTCTGGTCGGAACTTAACAGCTTTTCCATCCACATATTTCACGATAGAGCATTCGTTCAATACTCTCCAGCGGTCAGAGAACCAGTCTTTTACCTGAGGAGAGGCAAGGCGCTGCTTAATCATCTTTTCCAATCTTTCATTGGATACGTTGTCATCGTAGAGAATACCATCTATTTCCAATTGTTTGAGGGCACTTTCTACATCGGCTGAAGTCTTGATAGTAGAAAAAATGCTATGCAATACCGTACCCATTTTGATGTAGAACTTCTGCTGTTCTTCAGCTTCATCGCCCTCTACAAAGTCGCGACTCTTATTACTCTGCTTGAATTCCGGCAAATCCGGATTAGCACAAAGTACGATATCTGTCGGTTTCTCATCTTTCATGAAGACGTTCTCCGATTCTTTCTTCTCTTCGTGATTTTCTTCTTCTACGATGAGTTCACCGTAAGAGAAGTTGATATCTTCAGAAGACTCAGATCCTATTCCCGATAATTCTACAGGAACCCCAGTACTCTCCAAATTCCTGGCTACATTCTGAAGAACCGATTCTATCAAGTATGCGCGACTGTTCTGATTGCCTCGCTTGCCCAATACAAACAGACTATGGCTGGCACGGGTAAAGGCAACATATAGCAGGTTCAAATTATCCACTACATTCTGCAAATGCTCATGATGATAATCCCCCTCATAGATGGATTGCATCATGGCTTTTGCATTGAAGTCTATCGGTACGAGGGGCAGTTCATTGAATGGCTCCTCTTGTGGCTCACACCAGATAGTATTCATTTTTTCCAGTTTCCAGTCGCAGAAAGGCATGATTACATAATCAAATTCCAATCCTTTACTCTTATGGATGGTGATAAGTCTGATTCCGTTAATTCCATCACAATGAATACTTTTCTCATGAATGGTATTGTCCCATTCCTTGAGAAAGGCATCTATATCGCTGCTGTTGTCTACCAGATATTCGTTCATCTTGTCATAGAAGGCACAGACATAAGCGCTTTGTTTCTTCATATCCTTTACCTTATCCATCCCCAAGGTAGCATAAAGAATCTCCGTAAGCTCAAAGAGCGGTTTTTCCAGCAAGGTAGAACGCTGTTCCAATAAGGTTTCAACCAAATGAGGATCCCTCAGATACTTGATTGCATATTTGGCGAGGGTAGCCTTTGCAATGGCATCATCCGGACAAGCCATGAGGCGCAATGCCACAATGAGGGTAGAAACAGCTTGGGAAGCATCCAGTCGGAAAGCCTCATCTGAGACCATCAGAAAATCTGAATTCTCCATAAAATAGGCAGCAATATCCTGAATGGCTTTATTGCTGCGCACCAGAATGGCAATCTTATTTGCTGGAACACCCATAGCCGTGAGCTCTGTTGCTATTTCCAGCGACTGCTTCATCATGCTTTCCGTGATGTCTTCTCCTCCAAGCAACTGCACTTCTACATATCCCTTTTTGCCCTTCTTCTCTGGTACTTTCTGACAAACATCGGCATAAGCATTTACCAATTGTTTTACCTGTTCCTGGTTAGAGCCTTTCAGCAACTCACACTCCTGCTTGGCTGCTTCTACAAAGAAAGCATTATTGAAGGCGATGATGTTGCGGTCTGAGCGATAATTGGTATCAAGAGTTTTCATTTCGAGCGACTTGGTTCCACCAAACTCATTCTCGATATTATTGAGTAATCGCCAATCACCCGATCTCCATCTATAGATACTCTGCTTTACGTCTCCCACGATGAGATTCCCCGCATTTTCCCTGCTCATGGTTTCCTCCAGCAGAACCTTGAAATTCTGCCATTGTATGGTACTGGTGTCCTGGAACTCATCTATCATCACATGATCAAGTTGAGTTCCTATCTTTTCAAAGATAAAAGGCGAGTCGCTGTCTTCAACCAAAGCATGAAGCAGAGTCTGGGTATCACTCAACAGGAAACGGTTGGCTATCTGGTTCAGTTCTCTCACTTTCTGGTCGATGCTACCCAGCAGGCGCAACTGGTTGAGATGCTTCATCGTAAGGGTAGCGCTCTTGTAGCTCTTTACCCATTCCGGTCTTTTCTCTTCAGAGAATTTCAAGATAGGATAAAGCTTATCAGATACAAACATAAACAAAGGTGACTGTTCCTTTACATCGCTTTTCTTGACCCAAGCCTCCGGACTTTCATAACATTTATGGAAGGTGGCGTTTATCAAGTCATCTTCATCATATTTGCCATTCTTCAACTTATTGAAATAGCTCCAGATTCCCCTGGTTTTTCCAGCCAGATCATCAGCAGTATATCCACCTTCTTCAAGACTATCAAAGAAAGTAGCAGCAATCTCCTGCAGTTTTTCTCTTGTCTGGCTTCTGATTTCTTTCATCTTGGCAGTAAATTCCTTGAAGAATCCTTCCTTTGACATGCACTGATTCAGAGCATCAGAATTTTCCTTATAATAATCCTTGAAGATATTCTCACCAAATTTCTTGATGGGGCCTATTACATTCCAACTTCTATCATCGTCAATACTTTCCTGAATGTAATCCAAGATCCAGAAGAGTAGACGGTCAGTACTGGTTAAACTTTCTATCAGTTCATCCACAGCCTGCTGTTCTACCTGATAATCGTTCAATCCAATACGTAGATTAGCTGTGAGATCCAGTTCTCGAGCCAGATTACGCAATACCCCTTGAAAAAAAGTATCAATAGTCTGTACACGGAAGTAATTGTAGTTATGCAAGAGGAGTCTCAGGGCTTCTGCTGCATTCTTTCTTATTATTCCTTCTGAAAGATGGGGCAAGGCAATCTTGATTTGCTCAAGATAGCCATTCGATTCTTCCAGTCCCTGCGCAATACCATAGAGCTGACTCAATATACGCATCTTCATCTCTTCTGTTGCCTTGTTGGTAAAGGTCACAGCGAGAATGGTGCGATAAGCCATCGGATTCTCTATCACGAGAGTCATGTATTCTTTGGCGAGAGTGAAGGTCTTGCCCGATCCTGCACTTGCCTTATATACAGTTAATTGTGAATTCATATATAGCTTTGAATTTTATCTTATTTTTAAGTTTTAAACCGTTTACCAATTTCTGAACAGTTCGAAGCCGAAGCGACAACCGATACCATCAAATGAAGCATTATGGAATGCTGCGAAGACACCCAAAGTCATCAGTCGGGTAGTGACTCCATATCCTAATTCCGAATAAGGATGCAGATGACGGACAACAAGGGAACTGATGTATAGCCTTTCCTTCTCTATGAATCTTCCTATCAGCGGAACCCATGCCACTGCCAGCATCGGCGCTTCGTATGTAAAATTGGTGCGGGCGTAATAATCGCTGGCATTATACCATTGAGAACTGAGCAGTTCGAACTCTCCGCTCCAGTCATCATTCCAGCCTCCAGGTATGTTATTGTCATGGAAATTTGTGTAGTCTACAAAATCCCAATGATCGCCTTTCTTGGTATAGAAGCCCGTACCCACTCTAAGCGAGTAGGAGCGGCGACGGGAGGAATAGAAAATACTCTGAGCATCCATTTCTACCCGTTCATATTCGATATTGGAGCCAAACAACCCCTTGATTCCACGTTCATAGTCCAGAGTGAGAACGGGGCCACGCTTTCCTTTAGGCGACCATTGTATGCCAATGGCTGGGGCGGACGACTTATAGCTTGAAGGATAGCCGTGGGATGTATAAAACGTCGGATTTACAGCCAGACGCTTATGGTTAACCAGACCCACCTCAAATGCCAGATGCTGGTTGAAACGCCAATGGTTGGTTATCTTCAGATAATCGTTCTTGAACTCATAATTGCTGATGGTATCTGTCGGTGTATCCGTATCAACAAACTTCCGTGCCACCCGATTGGTTGTGATATGGTTGCCATTACCCATTTCTGCCTTGAGATAACCTTCATGAAGGTTGTTATATCTAAAGATAAAAGGCAAGCGGAAATAGAAACGATGCTGTCTCATACTATATCCGCCCTTGAATTGCAAACTAAGCAGAAAGTTGTGGTCAAAAGCATATTGCGTTCTCAGGTCGAACTTATATACCAATCCCTTGCGTTCAGAGTAGCCCATATAGAGCGGATTAAAGATAGGACTCAGCTTGAAATAGCCCTGATTTTCCTTACCGAAATCTTGAGAAATACGGTTCAGCATATTATCGCCTACCATATCCCAAAGTACATTTTTTACAAAATCATTTTCCTTATGAGCTAAAGTATCCTTGATGTTCTTGTAGTAAGATTGATAAAGACTCTCTTCGTCCAGGTTTAATTCCTCCGGTCTCACTCTTGCCATGATAGCCGTATCAGATAATTGCTTGAGCGAATCAGCCTGTAAATCGGGCAAATCATATACCGTAACATATCTTCCAACAATCTTATTGCCAAGGAACCGGAAATTTGCTCTCATATCACATCTTTTTGGAACCAGCGACTTAAAGCCTTCCGCTCCCATCTTCACAGAGATGAAGAAGCGGGTCATATCATATTCACCTTCAAAATCAACCATACTGATTTTTCCGGTCTTGCTGTCAACAATCGCCCTGGTAAGTACCGTCTGCGTATTCCTGATTCTTGGATAAGCGTAAACCTGAGCCATGCCAAAGGGGAGAGGAGTGACCGAATACTTGTAATACATCCGATTGGACCGATGGAAAGGGGATAGAATGTTCTCCTGAAAGAGATTCTCTTCATACACATTTGGAGTCATGTATCTCAACGCCTGTTCCATCGTTCGACTCCTATGCGGAATGGTACTGATGCCAAAAATGCGCTTGTTTATCAACTGACCATTAGCATCATGACTCATCCGGTTGTAATACTCGCTGATGAACTTTCTTCCACCTCCGTGAGCCACAGCATACATGGTTGGAACGAGCATGAGCAGGGCATTACGCCGATTTGTACGAAGTTGGAATTTTGTATATGCGCAAGATGTATGAGCCGCTCTGCCGGTAGTATCTACCGTCTGGGCATATTGAAATATCAAATGCATCACCGAATCAGCATAGGCGTCTTTCGGTGACGATCTTCTGGCACATGCCCAACAAGGCAGCAGCGTGAAGAACAAGAGGCATAATAGATATTTCTTCATACAAATAAAAAAATCGGGAACAGAACAGTCTGTACCCGATTGCAAAGTTAACTATATCTGCGCAAATATCCAAATTTTAACCTAGATATTTTGCAAGAATTTTTATATTTCCGGATTCACGCAACTTTGTAATGCTTTTTTCGCGTATTTGGCGAACACGTTCACGCGTTAATCCCATCTTGTCGCCAATCTCTTCCAAACCCTTTTCGGTTTCTCCGATGCCATAGCATGCACACAGGATTTTGCGTTCTCTTTCCTTCAAGACCTTATCAAGAACAGCTCTCAATTCCTGAGCCATACTTTCATGATCAACGCCTTTGTCTGTTCGGCTATCATCACCACTCGACATCACGTCAACCATGGCATTATCGTCATCATCAGATCCGAATGGGGCATCAATACTTACATGATGACCACTCGCCATCATGCTCTGGGCTATCTTGTCTTCGTCAACACCCGTTCTATCAGAAATTTCCTGCACGCTTGGCTTACGCAGATTCTCCTGTTCGAACTTGTTGATTTCCTGATTTACCTTATTCAGTGAACCTACCTGGTTGAGAGGCAGTCTGACGATACGACTCTGTTCAGCTATAGCCTGCAAAATACTCTGACGAACCCACCATACCGCATAGGATATAAACTTAAAACCTCTCGTTTCATCAAATCGTTCAGCCGCCTTGATAAGTCCGATGTTGCCTTCATCAATCAAGTCAGTAAGTGTCAATCCCTGATGCTGGTATTGTTTAGCTACAGACACCACAAAGCGCAGGTTGGCTTCTACCAATCTATTCTTAGCTCTTTCGCCAGCTCTACCTCCCTTACGGATAATCTGAGCCAGTTCAATTTCCTCATCGATAGAAATCATGGGCGCACGACCTATCTCAACAAGATACTTGTCGAGCGCCTCACTATTACGATTTGTTATACTTTTCTGTATCTTAAGTTGTCTCATATCTGCTATATTTTCTTTTAGTTACACCCATTTAAGTGCGAATATAGCAAAAAAATCGATACGTTGTTACTTTTGATAACTTACTTTAACATAATTATTTAACTGTCTCATTCTGAGAGAATTTCATAAAGGCGTCTTTATAGCCATTAAAAACATTGATATCTACCTCGCCTCTGATGCCAGCCACACGTCCATCTGGACAGAGCTGCCAGTAAACAAGATGAATGTCTGGCTTATATTCTCCATACCTTGCTATCCATATCAGATAGTTATGTTTAAGGTCCGGAGCCATTGATAGATAGCGGTTTACGAATATCTGACTGATGTAGAGTATCGGCTTGGTACCCGTAGTTCTCTCCACGATTCTTAGCCATGTTCTTACCCGGCTGAAGAGCACACCTACACCACCCATTTTTCTGATCTGGCTGGGCAGAGGCTCCACATCCAGCACTGGTGGAAAGTCGCCTTTGCGTATATAGCTGTGCTTCAGAAAATAATGCGCCTGCTGGGCTGCTGGCGAAATCGTACTGAAGAAGTGATAACTGCCAACCTTGAATCCATGAGCCTTGGCTGCCAGATAGTCCTTCCTGTAATAGGGATTCAATAGCGAGGCACCTTCCGTACTCTTAATATAGATGTAGCGGATAGGGAAGTTGACAGCTCCTGATACCGTTTTCTTACTCAGTCTACCCAGATGCGTGATGCGCAGACGGTCCCAGTATATTGGATATTTCTTTCTTCCTTTTCCATGTTGATATTTGGAGATGTCGATACCATAGATACGCTCGGAAGTATAGACTAGTCGCTCTCCTTTATATCTGTCATTTTTCCATTCACCTACACGAAGTGGCTTTCTTGGAGCGATGCTGAATCCCCAGCCTTGTCGGACTCCATTCTGCCATTCTCCTTCATAGTATGTTCCGTCATAAGCCTGCCATCTGCCATATCCGTTTGCTTGATACAGACTGTCAAACGACCCTTCATAGTAGCCGAGCGAATCCGGTTTCAGCTTATAGTTGATAGAACGGCGAAGGGTAGTTCCATGTGTCTTGGCAAGCGATGAGGCAAGGCGAGGAGAGAGTGCGGCAACACCATCCGGAGTCGTTTCTGAAGTTAACCGGAAGAGATGAAGACCAGCCGTATTCCTGCCGTCCATGGCTTTCAAAAGTTCACAAGATTCGCTAGTCCACTTGCCGTCTGCCTGTCTGAAAAACGCCTTGTAACTAATGCAGCGCACCAGTTTCACATGTCCTTTCTTTCGGATTTGTTTCAGTGAATCAAGCATTTTTCTTGCAGAATCTCTTAAGATGATTTCCCGCTGAGTATAGCCGCTTATTGGGTTATATCCGAGGTCTTGAACGGAGTGAGAATGTAAATAATAATTCAACTCTCCAACCTTCCATTTTGAGTCAGTATATACGCTATCAAGCGAATCAACTTTTTCTTTCAGGAGAGTATCTGCATCCACCTTCTGATAGCGGTTTTTACTGATGCTGCTATTGTATGCAGCAGCCAGTCTGCCCCCACACGAAGGTATGAGAGTCCATCGGTTCATAAAGTTGGCTGCCAGGCTTACCGTATCCTCATCAAAGCATAAGACCAGCTTGCCGTCTTGTCTCAGTTCGTAATGCGAATAAGCCTTAATAGTGGCTCTTGCCGCCATTACTCTCTCTCTGCTGGGATTGAGACAGTAATATATCCAATATCCCAGCGCTGCTAATACGACTACCAACAGGGCTCCAGCAATGCTGAAGCCCTTGATTCTATTGTTTTTCATTATTCTGCACAAGTTCTATTTCCAAAATTATTTGGGTTTGATCTGTTATCTTGCTCCTGTCAGAAGTTCTTTCACCTACCAGCCATATGATTTCGCCCTGGCTGTCGGTAATGACATGTTGCCCCATCTTCTGTACCACATTCCGCTTGCGGTCGGTAAGATAATCGCTTACCAATTTACTTCCTTTCATACCGAAAGGGTAGAACCGGTCACCCTTTTCGCATAGGCGATAGGTTAGTGGAAAACTTACTTTATCTGCATCAAGCGTTATCAGATGACTGCTCTTGCTTGGAGTGAAGTCAGCAGTCCGTGGATAGCAATGAAGTTTTATCTTCAAGCTTTTTCCTAAGTTGTAATTACCTTCTTCCGGCAAGCGGAACGGGCGTTCACTCTGAATGGTATCCAAATCAGCCAAAGCCGTAACCAACAATTGATTTCTATCGATGGCAACCATATAACTGCCATTCTTCCAGAGCTTTCCCACGCCACCGTCCTTGGCAACCAGACTCTCATAAATATCATCAATCACATCACCATGAAAACCATATTTTCCCAGTTCGCTGTGAAGCATGAATTCAGGAGAAGGAGCTTTCATGATGGGTTGCTTCTGCAGGCAAATCACATGCTCATCTGCCGAGCCTTCATTGCAAAAGTCCTTGACGCCTGCATCAGCTCTATCATGATTCATCAATCCCTCCAGCATCGTTTTCGCCTGCCTCAGATATTTTGCAGTCTGGTCGATGTTCTCCTTGGCAGCCGGATTGATTGTTTCGAGTAATGGAATCACGTGATGGCGGATTCTGTTGCGCAGAGCATCATCCTCCAGATTGGTAGAATCGGTTACATAATCCTGCCCTTGCAACTGGAGATAGTCTAGAATATCCTGACGACTGATGCAGAGTAGGGGGCGCAGGATGTTTCCATTCTTGGGAGCAATACCAGCCAGTCCGTCCACGCCACTGCCTCTGAGCAGGTTAAGAATAACTGTTTCTACGTTGTCATCCCGGTGATGAGCCACACAGATGCCATCGGCTTCAATATCCTTAGCCAGTTGGGCAAAATATCGATAACGCAGGTCGCGGGCAGCCATCTCGATGCTCACTTTGTGCTGACAGGCGTAAAACTGAGTATCAAAATGAATGCGATGCAACGTTATACCAAGTCTTTCGCAAAGATTGACGCAGAATTGTTCATCGCGCTCGCTCTCTTCACCGCGGAGATGAAAATTACAATGGGCAGCGCTTACGCTCACTCCCAGTTGTTGCAAGATTAAGAGCAACGCCACGCTGTCGGCTCCACCTGATAGGGCAACTATATATCTGCCACGACTTTTAAAAAGATTGTGGTGGATGATGTATTTCCTGACGATAGACTCTATCTTGTTCATTGCCTTGATACTTTACCTGATTATTTATATACTTGATACTTAACCTATTATATAATAGGTAATATTGTTTTATTCCGCCTGCTCCTTGAGAAATTCCTCAGCTCTCTGCAAGTCTTCCGGGGTATCGATACCTACGGTCTCTACATCTGTAGTTCCCACCTTAATCTTATAACCGTTCTGCAACCATCTGAGCTGCTCCAGACTCTCCGCAATCTCCAGCGAACTCTGTGGCAACTGGGTCACTTCTCTGAGCACTTCCTTGCGATAGGCATAGATGCCCAGGTGCTTGAGATAAGGGAAATGGCTAAGCCAATCCTTGCGTTCCTTGCCACGAACGTAAGGAATTACGCTGCGCGAGAAGTAGAGAGCAAAGCCCTGATTGCTGACAGCAATCTTTGGACTATTTGGATTCTCAACAGCTTCCATCGAGGTGAAAGCCTTGCCCAATGTAGCAATCTGAGTGGTTGGGTCGTCGAAGCAATGACAGATGGTATCCAGCTGACTCTTAGCAACAAAAGGTTCATCTCCCTGAACGTTTACGATAATGTCCCAATCGCCGCCAATCTTCTCGATAGCTTCTTCGATGCGGTCGGTACCGCTCTTATGGTCGGTGCGGGTCATGACAGCCTTGCCGCCAAATGCTTCAACAGCCTTGAAGATGCGTTCGTCGTCAGTAGCAACGTATGCTTCTTCCAGTACTGCAGCCACTTTTTCATAAACATGCTGTATAACTGGCTTGCCGCCCAACATAGCGAGCGGCTTGCCAGGGAAACGCGTAGAGGCGTATCTTGCTGGTATAATTCCTATGAATTTCATAATCTTATTCTCTTTATTTTTATTGTCAACGCTTATATGCTTATTACGAACGCAAAAGTACAATATTATTTTGTATTGACCAAATTATTTTATGCAAATTATACTTTCCGAAAATGTCTATTTATCATAATACACGTTATGAGGGTCGTGAAACGATAGTTTACCAATTTATGATTAATAGCAATTTTAAGCCTATGAACAAATTTGAAAAGGAAGTCAATGCTAACCAAGTAATAATGATGTTAGTAAATAATCCTCAGTTACGGGTATCTGATGTGGCATCGAAACTATATCTAAACAAAGATAAAGCAAGAAGATTACTAGATTGGATGGTATATCAAGGATATATCAAAAAGAAAGTAATCAAGTATGTTGGTAATGCAAACTTGAATGTATACACAAAATAATGGGACGGTACTCGCTTCGTTGCCCTCGTAGTAAACCTAAGCCTGCGCCCAAAAACTTTTAAGTCTTGAAAACATGGAGATTAAAGTATATGATATTGGCAAAGTCATTAAATATAATGGCATAAGATTGCAAGTTGTTAAGGCTGTTCAATCCTGCCGTGGCTGCTACTTCAAATTCTTGGAGCATTGCCACCCCGCAAAAGTTGGAGCCTGCACTAAGCCTTGGCGCCACGAAAATGTCATCTTTAGAAAATATGATGAGAATAGAAAGGAAAATTTGCATGGAAGAAACAAATAAACAAGTAGTCACTATTACCGATGAAGGTATTATCATAATAGATTATCTTGTTGCAGATTACGAAATGCTAGTTAATCTCATTGCAGGAAATAATTGTATTTTGATATTTGATAGCGAAGATGCGTACAACACTTTGAATGAAGAACTAAAGCAATACATCAAAGATGTTTGCAGCATCGAACTAGCAGAACATATAATGAAATTTATCGCTGATGAATATAATCAGCAAGTATCAATTTTAAATTTTATAAGTCATGATTAAAGTAGAAATTATCGGCAACTTGGGCGCAGATGCTCAAATGCAGATTTACAACGGAAACAAGTATGTTTCATTCAGAATTGCCAACACAGATGCTTGGACTGATAAGGCAACTGGAGATATTAAGAAGTCAACACAATGGGTATCTTGCACCCTCAATGGTGATGGTGGAGCGCTCACACCGTACTTGAAAAAAGGTACAAAGGTTTTCGTACGTGGTAATGCCCAATTTGTAGTCTTCAGCAGCGCCAAATCCCATCAAATGGAGGTCGGGGTTAATCTCTTTGTCAGAGAGATTGAACTTTGTGGCGGTCAAAAGGAGAATCAGCAGACAGCGCAACAGCCACAGCAGCCACCGCAGCAGCCAGCACAACAGCCTGCGTATCCTCCACAGCAGCCAGCGCAACAGCCAGCGAAGAATACCCAAAAAGGGAATAAATAACAAAATACAGATAATATGGCATTCTAACGTATGTTGAATGAAATCACATTGAATCAGTATATCACCTATGCGGGAAACCTCTTCAAATGTATCTTCAAACGCACCGCCATACTACAGAAGAAAGTTGAAGGCTTCAGCGGTATTTCTACCATCGCCAAACAACAGATAATCGATAGTATGCAGGAAGTTCTAGAAGAATCTCAGACCCTTGAACTAGAGACAGAAATGCACTATGAGGGCGGTTTCCCGCATTCGACATATTGGCAAGAATTAAGAATATATATTGAAAAGTATAAAACCCAACCATGGGCACTCTATAATGATATGAGGAATCGAGAAGTATATGGACTAAACACCTCATTTCTACTATATTATGCCAAAGGACTTGTAGAAGATATTCAGGTTCTCGAAGGTTGGGCAGAGCAAGTTAGAATATAACTCAGAATAATATGGAAGCAAAAGTACATCATATAGCATTTGTGACAGCTAAAGAATTGGTTAAAGACGGATATCATGTTGCGGGATTCGGTTTTGACGAGAAGAAAGCCGAATCACGCTACAATCTTGTACACGAAAATGGAAACAAGATGGCTGTGGTATCAGTAGAAGCCGAAAACACAGTCTACATCTATAAAAATAATAAATTGAATAAAACGATAAAACTATAAACATCATGGAACCTGCTGTTAAATGTGTAAATCTTGATTGGCTCGAAGTATATTGCATCGAGCCTATAGACATGCCCGCTCAATACTTCCAAAATCTAGGCTGGCAAGTCAACGTCAGAGAGTATGGAACGCCCTTATATCAAGAGATGTTCACACTCCTCACAGAACACGGAAAACCATTCATTGAGATACGAAGAAACCCTTATTCTCTTAAAGAGAATGGTGGCATCTTCGAGCATGGCTCATGTCATATAAGGCTTTCTAATAGAACCTTGTATCAATACAACCCGATACAAATACTCCAAGGCTTTTTGGATAAGTACAGCTATCAGTTAAAAGGTATCACACGTATAGATATTGCGTGTGACCAACTCGTATTTGACAATGGCATGGATCCTCAGAGATTGATATCAGATTACATGGCGGGTTCCATACTCAAAAACCGCAATTCTCGCATCAATGTGCACGGAACAGAAAAGGCTGATAGCAGAAATTGGAACTCCATTAAATGGGGTTCCGCTTCTTCCCCACTCTCCACAAAGATTTACGACAAGACGCTAGAACTAAAAGAAGCTAGCGACAAATTATATATCAAAGATGCATGGGTTCGTGCCGGATTGTGCGACCTTCAGAAAGTAGTCTATACTTACAAGGATAAGAAGACCGGAACAGAAGAGAAGCGCAGTAAAATGGTTATTGTCAAAGCAGGAACAAAGACCGAGGAAGAACGTACCATCGATGAAGTTGAAGAAGTCAAGATATGGCGAGTAGAGTTTTCAATCAAATCAGAAGCTAGACATTGGATAACGATAGATAATCAGCATACACTATCTATCAGCCTTACAAAATTTCAATCTAGAGAGCGATGTTTGTTGATGTTCCTACTGCTGTCAAAATGGTGTATGAACTTTGTGAAAGCTGAGTATAACGAAGACGGTAACCTCATTCGCAAGGATAGATGCACCGCCATTCAACTCTACAGCGAGAAGAATCTAGAGAAGACATTCAAGCCGCACAGAATAACCGAGCAGGAAGACCCAACCCGCACTCAGAAGATTATATATAATCGTCTCGTCAGAATGTCGCAAGATAGTACATACAAGCTACCCGACAGTATTAGAAATATGTGTCTACAGCTTGCCAACTTCCTCACACGCTCACACGGAAACTACTACATGACCGATGAGCAGATGAAGCGAGCAGAAGCCCTCAGAGCAGAAATAGACAAGATGAAGGACGCTGAATTGCTTGCACTCGATACTTTTGAAGGGCTAGATTGGATTGAGAAATGGCAAGACAATACACTAACAGCAAAAGAAAAAGCATACATACAGAAACATAAGAAAGAATATGTTGCCCTCTTCATCAAGAGAGCAGAAACCAACTACGAGATTGCAGCAAAAGAGATGCAAAGAGCGAAGGCAGATATCAAGTTTTGGAGCGGTAGAACCATGACACCCGAGCAGAAAGAAATCCTCTACGATTTGCCATTCTAAAGATAGCTATCAATTTCCCATCGATGGGAAATTGATAACTGTAGGTCAACTTCACAAGAGTTGACCCATAACCGTATATATCAACTACTTACAACATACAATTAAAGTTAAAATGAGATAGAAATTAACTCGAAAAAACAACAAATTATTGCTACTAACGCAACCTTAAATGATAAATTTCAGATGAAAAATACAAATCAATAATAAAATATCAGATAATTATAAGAGAGAAATGGCAAGTTGTCACCAAAATGCGCCTTTTAGGCGATACAGTAGTATCGCCGTGCGAATGACAAAACCCCCTCAAAAAATGTTCTATAACATAAAAAAGATACAAGAGCAATCTTCAGAAATCTAGAGAAATTGCAGAAGAAGGAAACTTGCTCGCTACGCTCGCAAGTTTCCCCTGCTCGCTTCGCTCGCAGGTGCCTAGCGGGGTGAAAACAGATGATACCAGATGATACCAGAAGACAGCGGGAGAAGCGCCCCTGCTCGCTTCGCTCGCAGGTGCCTTGCGGACTATAGCCCCCTGCAAATCCCCCCTCTGCCCCACCCGATATGGGCGCAGGCGGTAGCCCCCTCTTAAGGTTTATGGCGCATTGTCGGGGGCTGCCGCCTGCACCCATAGCCCGTGCGCCCTCCCCCAAGGGAGGTGGGCTCCCAAAAGTTTCGGGGGCGGTAAACCGCCCCCTCGTGGCTGCCGCCACACTGCCCTAAAGATTATAACTTGCTTCCTCGTGGGGCACTCGCTCGGTCGGGAGTGCTGCCGTTCGTTCAGCAAAGCTACGCAGGGCAGAACTACGCTTCGGGCGGTAGACGTTTCGGACTTCGCTACGCTCAGCCCTCAACGACTACCGCCCTGCGCTTCGCATCTGCCCTCCTCCGCTTTGCTTCACTCTCTCTGCACCCCCTCGGTCGCTCGAACAAAAAGCGGTTCTAGGCACTGCTTCGCAGAGCCTAGCATTATTTATCGCCTAGCGGAAGTTAACCCCCTTCAGCCCCGTAATTCGGGGCTACATTTGCCACCGTGGGGCACTCGCTCGGTCGGGAGTGCTGCCGTTCGTTCAGCAAAGCTACGCAG